>Ga0194038_1000390_pt1 | contig 19252 bp, 19 predicted proteins | sample JunL226m_MetaG_FD_148630 | JGI IMG/M metagenome (GOLD analysis project Ga0194038, IMG submission 148630) | Anoxic zone freshwater microbial communities from boreal shield lake in IISD Experimental Lakes Area, Ontario, Canada - Jun2016-L227-6m | ecosystem: Environmental > Aquatic > Freshwater >... | reverse complement strand
TAGTTGGGGGAGCTTCTTTAGATCCCCATGACTTTTTAGCCATTTGTCAGGCATAGATTTTTTATTTGGAGATAAGCTGTGGAATGGTTTAAGACTTTATTGATCGTGTTGCAGGTAATTTCAGCTTTGGCTGTGATCCTATTGGTCTTGTTGCAGCAAGGCAAGGGCGCTGATATGGGTGCTGCTTTTGGTTCTGGTGCCTCAGGCAGTGTGTTCGGAGCTAGTGGTTCAGCAAACTTTCTTTCGCATGCTACTGCCATTTTTGCCGCCGTTTTCTTTATTTGTACTTTAGGCATTACTTGGCTTGGCAATAAGAAAGAAGTTAGTCCCGGAGTTCTCTCTGGCACTGTGGCTCCAGCTCCAGTACCGGTTGCTCCAGCTGCTCCAGCACAGGACCCAAGTAAACCTGCAGTTCCCAAGTAAAAAAGTAGGTTTTTACTTACTGAACTAGCAACTTATTGGTGTAGTTCAGTGTTGCAATGCAGTAGAATTGACAGGTTTTGCAAGATGCCGACGTGGTGAAATTGGTAGACACGCTATCTTGAGGGGGTAGTGGCTTAGGCTGTGCGAGTTCGAGTCTCGCCGTCGGCACCAAATTGAAGAATTTGTAGATTTTTTGCTTTAAATCAAGGCTGTACTAAGTGAATTATTCAATAATTTGCTGTTTTAAGAATTACCAGACGAACGAATCAGGACCATTTTGAATCTCGCTAATTACTTTCCTGTTCTACTTTTTATCCTCGTAGGTATTGGGGTGGGATTAGTCCCCATGTTCCTCGGCAAAATTTTGGCTCCTTCGAAGCCTGATGCTGAAAAACTCTCTCCTTATGAGTGCGGTTTTGAGGCGTTCGAAGATGCGCGCATGAAGTTTGATGTGCGCTATTACCTTATTGCCATTCTCTTTATCTTATTTGACCTCGAAACTGCATTCCTATTTCCTTGGGGTGTTGCTCTGCGTGATATTGGTTGGTTTGGCTACGCCTCTATGGTGATTTTCCTTTTGGAGTTCATCGTGGGATTTGTATATATCTGGAAAAAGGGCGCTCTCGACTGGGAGTGATAGATATGGCATTAGAAGGCGTTCTTAAAGAAGGATTTGTTACCACTACTGCGGATCAGTTAATCAACTGGACTCGTAATGGTTCCTTGTGGCCTATGACCTTTGGCCTGGCTTGCTGCGCAGTTGAGATGATGCATGCTGGCGCTTCTCGTTATGACCTAGACCGATTTGGCGTGGTATTTCGCCCATCGCCTCGTCAATCTGACTTGATGATTGTTGCAGGCACTTTATGCAACAAAATGGCTCCAGCGCTACGTAAGGTATATGACCAAATGCCAGAACCACGTTGGGTCATTTCCATGGGTTCATGTGCAAATGGTGGTGGTTACTACCATAACTCTTATTCAGTAGTGCGCGGTTGTGACCGCATTGTGCCAGTAGATATTTATGTTCCTGGTTGCCCTCCAACTGCAGAAGCCTTGATCTATGGAATTATTCAGTTGCAATCCAAGATCGCTCGGACGAGCACCATTGCGCGGAAGGGCTAAGTCATGTCAGATCGATTAGTTCAATTAGCTGCCAACCTAGAAAAAGTTTTAGGCAAGCGTGCGCAGTCGATTGAGATTGCCTTAGGTGAAGTCACTGTTGTTGTGAATGCAGATACTTATTTTGAATCAGCTATGCTTTTGCGTGATGATCCATCCCTTGCATTTGAGCAGTTAATTGATTTATGCGGCGTTGATTACCAAGACTTTGGTGACGGCACCTGGAGCGGTCAACGTTTTGGCGTTGTAAGTCATTTGTTATCACTACAACATAACTGGCGCCTTCGTGTAAGGGTCTTTGCCCCAGATGATAGCTATCCATTGGTGGCGTCCATCACTCCGGTGTGGAACTCGGCTAACTGGTTTGAACGAGAAGCGTTCGACCTTTATGGGATCTTGTTTGAAGGTCATGATGACTTACGCCGTATCTTGACTGACTATGGTTTCATTGGGCATCCATTTAGAAAAGATTTCCCCATTAGTGGCAATGTAGAAATGCGTTATGACCCAGAGTTAAAGCGGGTTGTATATCAGCCAGTCACAATTGAAGCGCGTGAGATTACTCCACGCATCGTTCGTGAAGAACAGTACGGCGGACCGGTTTAAGTTATGGCACAAATTAAGAACTACACCCTCAATTTTGGTCCCCAGCATCCTGCGGCGCACGGTGTATTACGCTTAGTGCTTGAGCTCGACGGCGAGGTGATACAGCGTGCTGACCCACATATTGGTCTGTTGCATCGTGCAACTGAAAAATTAGCCGAGACACGTACCTGGATTCAGAACGTTCCCTATATGGATCGCCTGGACTATGTATCCATGATGTCTAATGAACATGCTTACGTACTGGCGATAGAAAAGTTACTTCAAGTAGATGTGCCACTGCGTGCGCAATATATTCGCGTCATGTATGACGAGCTCACCCGCTTATTGAATCACTTGCTCTGGATCGGCTGTCATGGCCTTGATGTGGGTGCAATGGCTGTTTTCTTATACGCATTCCGTGATCGTGAAGATATATTTGATATGTATGAGGCTGTTTCAGGCGCTCGTATGCATGCTGCTTACTATCGTCCAGGTGGTGTGTATAGAGACTTGCCAGAACAAATGGCGCAGTACAGTAAGTCTAAGATTCGTAGTCCTTCAGCAGTAAAGCGTTTGAATGAAAACCGTAGCGGTTCTTTGCTTGATTTTATAGAACAGTTTTCAAATGGCTTCGATGCAAATGTTGATGAATACTGCAATCTCTTAACTGATAATCGCATCTGGAAGCAGCGCCTAGTTAATATTGGCATTGTGACTCCTGAGCGTGCATTGCAATTAGGCTTTACGGGACCCATGTTGCGTGGCTCTGGTATTGAGTGGGATTTACGCAAGAAGCAACCCTATGAAGTGTATGATCGCCTCGACTTTGATATTCCAGTTGGCGTAAATGGCGATTCATACGATCGCTATTTAGTCCGTATGGAAGAGATGCGCCAATCGAATCGCATTATCAAGCAATGTATTGCTTGGTTAAAGGCTAACTCAGGTCCAGTAATGAGTGATAACCATAAAGTAGCCCCACCAAAGCGCGTGGATATGAAAACCAATATGGAAGAGTTGATTCACCACTTCAAACTTTTTACTGAAGGTATGCATGTGCCTAATGGCGAAGCTTACTCAGCTGTTGAGCATCCTAAAGGGGAGTTTGGTATTTACTTAATTTCTGACGGTGCTAATAAGCCTTACCGCCTGAAGATTCGTGCTCCAGGTTTTGTACATCTATCAGCCATGGATGAAATGTCCCGTGGCCATATGTTGGCTGATGCAGTTACGATTATTGGTACACAAGATATTGTATTTGGAGAGATTGACCGCTAACAGAGCGTGCCAAGAATAATTTAATGACAACTACTCTTCAACTATCCGATAAAACACTGGCAGATATTGCACGCAATATTGCGAAATATCCGCCAGACCAAAAGCAATCTGCTGTCATGGCTGCTTTAATTGCAGCTCAAACTGAACTAGGCTGGGTGTCGTCTGATGTGATTGCAACAATTGCCCAGATTTTAGAAATGCCAACCATTGCAGTCGAAGAAGTGGCTACTTTCTATAATATGTACAACACCAAGAAAATTGGTAAATACAAATTGGTCATTTGCACTAATTTGCCATGCCAATTAACCCATGGTGAAACAGCAGCTAATCATCTAAAGAAAACTCTAGGCATTGGCTTTAATGAAACCACCCCTTGCGGTACATTTACCTTGAAAGAGGGTGAGTGCATGGGTGCATGCGGTGATTCCCCAGTAATGCTCGTAAATGACAAGCGGATGTGTAGTTTTATGAGTAAAGAAAAAATCGATTCACTATTAAGTGAGCTTCGTGCAGAAGGGAAAGCGGCATGACTAGCTTGCACGATCGCCATATTAAGCCTTTGATTCTTGCTGGATTGAATGGTGATAACTGGCGCTTAAAGGATTATGAAAGCCGTGGTGGCTATCAACAATTACGTCGATTAATCAATGACAAAGTAGCTCCTGATGCCATTATTGCTGAGCTGAAAGCTTCATCGCTTCGTGGCCGTGGCGGGGCAGGCTTTCCCACTGGTTTGAAGTGGAGTTTTATGCCACGTCAGTTCCCCGGGCAAAAATATTTAGTTTGTAATAGTGACGAAGGTGAGCCAGGTACTTTTAAAGACCGCGACATTATGCGTTACAACCCGCATGCTTTGATTGAAGGCATGATTATTGGTGCCTACACCATGGGTATTAGTGTTGGATACAACTATATCCACGGCGAGATCTGGGAAGCGTACTCTCGCTTTGAAGAAGCTCTTGAAGAAGCGCGCGCTGCCGGATATTTGGGTGACAAAATTTTAGGCAGTGATTTTTCATTCCAATTACACGCTACCCCGGGCTGGGGTGCATACATCTGTGGCGAAGAAACTGCCTTGCTGGAATCTCTAGAGGGCAAAAAAGGTCAACCACGCTTTAAGCCACCTTTTCCAGCAAGCTTTGGCCTTTATGGCAAGCCTACTACGATTAATAACACTGAAACATTTGCAGCGGTTCCATTTGTTCTCGCAATTGGTGGTCAAGCCTATTTAGATTTGGGTAAGCCAAATAATGGGGGCACTAAAATTTTCTCCGTATCTGGCGATGTAGTGCATCCTGGAAATTACGAGGTCCCATTGGGAACTCCGTTTGCTGACCTACTTAAGCTTGCTGGTGGCATGCGTGATGGTAAGGCATTGAAAGCAGTCATTCCTGGAGGCTCTTCTGCCCCAGTCATTCCTGGTGTACAGATGATGGATCTGACCATGGATTACGACAGTATTGCTAAAGCAGGTTCAATGTTGGGATCTGGTGCCGTCATCGTCATGAATGACACGCGCTGTATGGTCCGTGCATTAGAGCGCTTGTCTTACTTCTATCATGAAGAGTCCTGTGGCCAGTGCACTCCATGTCGTGAAGGTACAGGCTGGCTATGGCGCATTGTGCATCGTATTGAACACGGCGATGGTCGCCCCGAGGATCTTGATTTGTTAAATGATGTCGCTGCCAACATTCAGGGTCGTACGATTTGTGCCTTGGGTGATGCAGCTGCAATGCCAGTACGCGGCATGTTAAAGCATTACATGGATGAATTTGCGTATCACGTGGAACATAAGCGCTGCTTAGATTCTGCACAACCTTTATAAGTTATTGAGTACGGGACATCTTAAAGTGAGCATGGTAGAAATCGAATTAGATGGCAAGGTAGTAGAAGTTCCGCAAGGTTCGATGGTGATGCACGCCGCGAATAAGCTCGGAACTTATGTGCCTCACTTCTGTTACCACAAGAAATTATCGATCGCTGCTAACTGTCGTATGTGCTTAGTAGAAGTAGAGAAAGCACCAAAACCATTGCCTGCTTGTGCTACACCAGTGACTCAAGGCATGAAGGTATTTACCCATTCTGCCAAAGCTGTTGAAGCGCAACGTTCAGTGATGGAGTTCTTGCTGATTAATCATCCCCTAGATTGTCCGATTTGTGATCAAGGTGGCGAGTGCCAGTTACAAGACTTAGCAGTAGGATATGGCAAGTCGAATTCACGCTACGATGAAGAAAAGCGTGTGGTGTTTCATAAGAATGTGGGTCCTTTGATCTCCATGCAGGAGATGACCCGTTGCATTCACTGCACTCGTTGTGTTCGTTTTGGCCAAGAAGTGGCTGGCGTAATGGAGCTGGGCATGATCAACCGTGGTGAACATTCAGAAATCACGACTTTTGTAGGCCAAACAGTGGATTCAGAGCTTTCTGGAAATATGATTGATATCTGTCCAGTTGGTGCTTTAACCAGCAAGCCATTCCGTTATGCAGCGCGTACCTGGGAGTTGGGTCGTAAGCGCTCAGTTAGCCCACATGACAGCTTAGGTGCAAATACGACTGTACAAACTAAAGCAAACAAAGTGATGCGGGTTGTGGCTTTGGAAAATGAAGCAATCAATGAATGCTGGATTAGCGATCGCGATCGCTTTTCTTATGAAGGTTTAAATAGCGCTGATCGTATCACTACGCCCATGGTGAAGCAGGGCGGCCAATGGCTAGAGACTGATTGGCAGTCAGCCCTCGATTATGTTGCTCACTCACTTAAGACTATTGCCGCTGAAAGTGGTGCAGAGTCCATTGGAGCATTAGCCCATCCGATTTCGAGCACTGAAGAACTGCATCTCTTGCAAAAAATAGTACGTGGCTTAGGCTCGCATCAAGTTGAAACCCGGTTACGTCAGACGGATGTAAAAGGAGCAGCCAGTGTGCCCTGGTTAGGTATGTCAATCGCGAAGTTAAGTGAACTTGACCGGGTATTGATTGTTGGTAGTTTCTTGCGTAAAGATCAGCCTGTCATTGCGGCACGTATTCGTACTGCAGCTAAACGGGGTTTACAAGTAATGCGTATTGATGCTGGTGGAGATGATTGGTTGATTCCAAACTCTGGCATAGCTGCTGTGCCAAGCGCATGGCTTAATACTTTAAGTGAAGTTGCTTTGGTAGTTGCAAAAGCAAAATCTGTTGCTGCTCCGATAGGAACAGCAAATTTACCGATTTCACTAGCAGCACAGAAAATTGCTGACAGCTTGCTCTCAGGTTCTACAACAGCAGTACTTATTGGCTCTGCAGCCATAGCACACCCCCATGCCTCTGACTTACATGTCATGGCGCAATTTATTGCAGATCAAACAGGTGCAACTTTAGGGTTCTTGCCAGTAGGCGGTAATGCAGTTGGTGCCTCACTGGCCAATGCAAATGGTGCGGGTATTGAATCTGTTCTTTCTGGCGATCGCAAAGCAGTAGTGCTGATGAACATCGAGCCAGATACCGATTTACCAAATCCAGCACATGCTCGTGCTGCCTTGGAAAAAGCCAATACAGTGATCGCATTGAGCGCCTACAAGAGCGCAGATCTCCTTGAGCTAGCAGATGTCATTTTGCCAATTGCTACCTTTACTGAGACAGTGTCAACATTTGTCAATGCTGCGGGCCAAGCGCAAACTGTGCAACCATCAGTTAAACCGTTGGGTGACTCTAGACCGGCTTGGAAAGTATTGCGCGTTCTTGGTGGCCTCTTAGATTTAGATGGGTTCTTATTCAACGCGCCTGAAGAGGTATTGGGTGAAGCCCTAGACGAAAACTATTGCACTCGTTTGAGCAATAAAGCTACAAGTAACTCTATTGCCAATGGAAGTCTTGCCCCATCAAATTCTTTAGAGCGTATTGCTGATGTCAATATTTATGCTGGCGATCAAATTGTTCGTCGTTCACCAGCATTACAACTCACTCTTGATGCCAAACGCGGTAATCAGGCAGGCTTAAATCAGCAGCTATTTGTAGAGTTAGATTTAAAAGAGGGTGATGCAGTACGCGTAAGCCAAGGAAGCCATTTTGTTGATATGCCCGCAACATTAGAAGTGAGCTTGGCACCAGGAGCAGTTAGAGTATCGGCAGGCACTATGGCTAGTGCAAAGTTGGGATCGATGTTTGACCCTATTACTGTGAGCAAGGTTTAAGGTACAAGATGGAAGATTTCTTGAACCTCATTACCACCCAAGGGCAGGCCATCTTTGGATCTTTATGGCCACTGATTTGGGCATTGGTTCGCATTGTCATCATCGTATTGCCGATGTTTGCTTGCGTAGCTTATTTAACCCTCTGGGAAAGAAAGCTCATTGGTTGGATGCACATTCGTCTTGGACCAAATCGTGTTGGCCCTTTAGGATTATTGCAGCCGATTGCTGACGCATTAAAACTCTTGATGAAAGAGATTATTTCTCCGGCTCGGTCTTCTAAAGTGTTATTTTTTATTGCGCCGATTATGGTGATCATGCCTGCCTTTGCAGCATGGGCGGTGATTCCATTTCAAGCAAAGATGGTTCTTGCTGACGTGAACGCAGGGCTGCTTTACATCATGGCGATTTCTTCTATCGGTGTCTATGGTGTGATTCTTGCTGGCTGGTCATCAAACTCTAAATACCCATTCTTAGGTGCAATGCGTGCCTCTGCACAAATGATTTCATATGAGATTGCCATGGGATTTGCATTGGTCACTGTTCTACTGACTTCAGGTTCATTGAACTTAAGCACGATTGTGGCGTCACAAGAGCAGGGCCTTTTTGCTGATATGGGACTGAACTTCCTATCTTGGAATTGGCTCCCACTACTTCCTATGTTCTTGATCTACTTTATTTCAGGCGTTGCAGAGACAAACCGTCATCCATTTGATGTGGTTGAAGGCGAGTCTGAGATTGTTGCGGGACACATGGTTGAGTATTCCGGTATGTCATTTGCCATGTTCTTCTTGGCTGAATATGCCAATATGATTTTGATTGCTGCTGTTGCAGTCATCATGTTCCTAGGCGGCTGGTTGCCAATCGTTGATTTACCTCTCTTGCGCGATATTCCAGGATTCTTCTGGTTATTTGGTAAGACATTCTTCCTCCTATCTTGTGTTATTTGGTTGCGCGCTACTTTGCCGCGCTATCGCTATGACCAAATTATGCGTTTAGGTTGGAAGATCTTTATTCCTATCTCAGTATTTTGGGTAGTAGTGGTTGGTGCTTGGGTAGTTTCCCCATGGAATATTTGGAAATAAGTTGATCAATTATGTTTAAGAAAATTTCCCAATTTCTCGATAGCTTGATGCTTAAAGACATCTTGACGGGCCTGTCTATTACTGGCCGCTATCTGTTTAAACCAAAGATTACGATTCAATACCCTGAAGAGAAGACTCCATTGTCACCACGTTTCCGTGGTCTTCATGCCTTGCGGCGCTATGAGAATGGTGAAGAGCGTTGTATTGGATGTAAGTTGTGTGAAGCAGTATGTCCTGCTTATGCAATCACCATTGAAACTGCAGAACGCGATGATGGTACGCGCCGCACTAGCCGTTATGACATCGATTTAACTAAATGTATCTTCTGTGGCTTCTGCGAAGAGGCTTGTCCAGTAGACGCTATTGTCGAGACGAATATTTTTGAATATTTCGGCGATAAACGTGGTGATCTTTACTTCACTAAAGAAATGCTTTTGGCTGTAGGCGATAAGTATGAAAAAGACATTGCCGCTAACCGTGCAGTTGATGCACCTTATCGCTAATCGGATAGAACACACATTACTATGACATTCGATCCTTCTACCTTATTTGCAGTTTTCTTTTACGGCTTTGCAGGCCTATTAGTGATCTCTGCTGTTCGCGTGATTACCGCTCGCAATCCAGTTCATGCTGCCTTATTTTTGGTTTTGTCTTTTTTCTGTGCCTCTGGTTTATGGATGCTACTTAAAGCTGAGTTTCTCAGTTTGGCCTTGATCTTGGTTTATGTTGGCGCCGTCATGGTTCTCTTCCTCTTCGTAGTGATGATGTTGGACCTTGACATAGAGCATTTGCGGCGCGATTTTAGAAAGTATCTACCAGTAGCTTTCTTAATGGGGGCAGTCATAGTTCTAGAACTCTCGATTGTGATTATTCGTAGTTTTATTGGTACTAAAGTCCCCCTACAGCCAATGCCTGAAGAGCTTGCAGCAAACAATACGCTGGCCTTAGGTAGATTAATTTTTGTGGATTATGTATATGCATTTGAGGTAGCTGGCGTGATCTTACTAGTGGCAATCATTGCTGCTGTGGCATTGACGCTACGCAATCGCAAGGATTCCAAATCACAGAATATTCACGAACAAGTTAATGTCGTTGCTGCAGACCGTATGCGTATTGTCAAAATGGATTCAGACATGGCAGCAAAGCAAGACTCTAGAGTGGAGAAGAAATGAATATCACACTAGCTCATTACTTAGTGCTCGGTGCAATTTTATTCTCTACTAGTGTTGTTGGAATCTTTTTGAACCGCAAGAATGTGATTGTTCTTTTAATGGCTATTGAATTGATGTTGCTTGCCGTGAACATGAACTTTGTGGCCTTTTCTCACTATCTAGGTGATATGGCTGGACAAGTATTTGTATTCTTTATTTTGACTGTGGCAGCTGCAGAAGCAGCGATCGGTTTGGCAATCTTGGTTGTTCTCTTCCGTAAGGTCGACACCATTAATGCTGATGACCTTGACCACCTAAAAGGCTAGTCATGCAATTGACCTTAAATATTCCTGTCCTGTGTGCCATTCCCTTGGCGCCATTGATTGGCTCCATGATTGCCGGCTTCTTCGGCACTAAATTGGGCGGCAATCGCATTGGACATGGCGCATGTCAATTTGTCACCATCTTGGGTGTAACGATTGCATTTGTTTTATCTTGCAATGTGCTAGTGCAAGTCATGGATGGCTTCTACTTCAACGGCACGGTATACCGCTGGATGGAATTAGGTGAATTAAATCTCGATATTGGCTTCTTAATTGATCCATTAACGGCGACCATGATGTGCGTAGTGACCTTTGTATCGTTGATGGTGCATATTTACACCATTGGCTATATGCGTGGCGAAGAGGGCTATAACCGCTTTTTCTCCTATATCTCTTTATTTACCTTTGCCATGTTGATGCTGGTGATGAGTAATAACTTGCTCCAACTCTTCTTCGGTTGGGAAGCAGTCGGTGTAGTTTCTTACCTCTTAATTGGTTTTTATTACGAGCGCCAGTCTGCTGTCTTTGCAAACATGAAGGCCTTCTTAGTTAACCGCGTAGGCGATTTTGGCTTCATCCTTGGAATTGGTATTTTGCTTGCGAGTACTGGTTCTATGCAGTATGACGTGATCTTTTCACAAAATACCGCATTGGCAGCGCAAACACTTCCCGGTACTAATTGGAACTTAATGACAGTAACTTGTATCTGTCTATTTATTGGTGCGATGGGTAAGTCAGCGCAATTTCCATTGCACGTTTGGCTGCCCGATTCCATGGAGGGCCCAACACCTATTTCCGCCTTGATTCATGCTGCAACAATGGTTACTGCGGGTATCTTTATGGTGTCACGCATGTCGCCATTGTTTGAGCTATCTGATGTGGCTCTAAGTTTCATTTTGGTGATTGGTTCAATCACAGCACTATTTATGGGCTTCCTGGGCATCGTACAAAACGATATCAAGCGAGTGATAGCGTATTCAACCTTGTCTCAATTGGGGCTGATGACAGTAGCCTTAGGAGTATCTGCATACCCTGTGGCAATCTTCCATTTAATGACGCATGCTTTCTTTAAGGCTTTATTGTTCTTAGCCGCTGGTAGTGTGATCTTGGGAATGCACCATGAGCAAGATATGCGCAAGATGGGCGGTCTCTGGAAATATATGCCGATCACTTGCTTGATGATGTTGCTCGGTAATTTGGCTCTGATTGGCACACCATTCTTCTCTGGTTTTTATTCCAAAGATTCTATTATTGAGGCAGTTGCTGCCAGCCATATTCCTGGCTCAGGTTTTGCTTACTTCGCGGTAATGGCCAGTGTATTTGTAACGGCTTTATATTCTTTCCGTTTGTACTTCTGGGTATTCCATGGCAAAGCACGCTGGGGTCATGCACATGATCATCACGATCATGCAGAGGAGGGAGAAGACCATGCTCATCATGGCTTGGCCCCAGGCGAGAAGCCGCATGAGTCACCGGTAGTAATTACCTTGCCTCTCATTTTGCTGGCAATACCTTCAGTGATTATTGGCTTTTACACCATAACGCCCCTGTTGTTTGGCACATACTTTGGCGATTCTATTTTTATCGATGTCGCTCGTCATCCCATCATGAAAGAGCTCGAAGATGAATTCCATGGCCCAGTAGCTATGGCTCTTCATTCATTCACATCGCCAGTATTGCTCTTGGTTGTACTGGGTGTTCTAACAGCCGCTATTGCTTACCTGTGGGTCCCTAAATTGCCAGCTAGGTTTGCGGAAACATTTGCACCAATCAAAAAATTATTGGATAACAAATATTATCTTGATGATTTGAACCAAGCAGTCTTTGCAAAAGGCCTGATTTGGATTGGTAGTTTCCTATGGCACCGCGGTGACCAGAAGGTGATTGATGGCTTCTTTGTCAACGGTAGCGCCTACACAGTAGGGCGCTTCGCCGGCGTCATCCGCCATTTGCAATCCGGTTATCTCTATCACTATGCCTTTGCAATGATTGCAGGCTTAGCGGTATTGCTGGCTTGGGTTTTGTATGCTTACCTGCCTTTTGTTCGCTAGGCCTTTGTTACTTAAGTAGCCACTATGATTCTTTCTTACTCCATCTGGACCCCGATCGTTTTTGGACTCATTATTTTGTTTTATGGGTCTGAAAAACCATCTGCTGGCGTTCGTTGGTTAACACTCATTGGAGCGATTCTAGGATTTATTGCGACCCTTCCTTTGATTATTGAATTTGATATCGCTAATCCAGGCATGCAGTTTGTTGAGAAGTTGAGTTGGATTCCGCGCTACGACATTAATTACTATCTCGGTGTTGACGGCATTTCAGTTTGGTTTATTGTGCTGACGGCATTTATCAATATTTTTGTAGTGGTTGCCGCATGGGAAGTGATTGATACCAAAGTATCACAATATATGGCCTCATTCTTAATCCTTTCTGGATTAATGATTGGTGTATTTTGTGCATTAGATGCTTTGCTCTTCTACGTCTTCTTCGAGGCAACCTTGATCCCGATGTACATCATTATCGGCGTATGGGGTGGACATAACCGCATCTATGCAGCATTTAAGTTCTTCTTGTATACCTTGCTTGGATCTCTTTTGACCTTGGTAGCTATGCTGTATTTGTATAACGTCACAAATAGCTTTGATATTTTGGTTTGGCAAAATGCCCGCTTAGATATCGTTGAGCAGATTTTGTTGTTCTTTGCCTTCTTCATGGCCTTTGCTGTCAAAGTGCCAATGTGGCCTTTGCATACTTGGCTGCCAGATGTTCACGTAGAAGCGCCAACAGGCGGATCTGTTGTATTGGCAGCCATTATGTTAAAGCTCGGTGCTTATGGTTTCTTGCGCTTCTCATTGCCGATTGCGCCTGATGCTAGCCAATATCTTGGCCCATTCATCATTTTCTTATCTTTAGTGGCGGTGATCTATGTAGGCGCAGTAGCACTAGTCCAAAAAGATATGAAAAAGCTCGTAGCCTATTCATCTGTTGCACATATGGGCTTTGTAACCCTTGGTTTCTTCCTCTTTAGCCCCCTAGGCATTGAGGGCGGAATCGTGCAGATGATTTCACATGGCTTTGTAGCTGGTGCAATGTTCCTCTCTATTGGCGTTCTTTATGACCGTATGCATACCCGTCAAATTGCTGACTATGGTGGCGTAGTCCATCGTATGCCTGCGTTCACAGCTTTTGCGGTATTAATGGCCATGGCTAACTGTGGGCTACCAGCAACCTCAGGCTTTGTTGGTGAGTTTATGGTGATCTTGGCAGCTGTTGATTATGATTTTGTAATCGGCTTATTGGCTGCAACAGCTTTAATTCTCAGTGCAGCGTATTCCTTGTGGATGGTCAAGCGCGTATTCTTTGGCCCAGTGACTAATGCTCATGTTGAAGCGCTCAAGGATCTGAATGCCCGTGAATATTTCATGATGTCAGTGTTATCTGTCTGTGTCATTGGTATGGGCGTATATCCCAAGCCATTTACTGACATTATTCATCCAGCTGTGATTAATCTGCTACAGCATGTTGCTGTAAGCAAACTCTGAGTAAAAGCAAATGCAAGCATTCGACCTATACGCCATCCTGCCTGAACTTGTTTTACTCGTTGCCGCCTGTCTTTTGTTGGTTGCAAGTGTGTATGTTCCCGAAAGAGTCCTTTCTACACCTGGTGTTGAGCAGGATATTTTCCATACACCTCGTGGCGTAGGCTTTGTCTATTTCTTCTCCATCATCTTGTTGGTCTATTTAATATTTGCCTTCATGGGTCGTATAGCAGACCCTTCACTAGTTGCGATGAATGGCTTATTTCAGTCTGATCCACTTTCAAACTTACTCAAGGCCTGTTCATGTGGTGCAGTGCTGGTTAGCTTGATTTATTCAAAACAGTACTTAATGGATCGTGCTTTATTCCGTCCAGACTTTATTGTCCTAGCTCTATTGGCTTTATTGGGCCAGTTTGTATTGATATCAGGCGCAAACTTATTGACTCTATATCTTGGTTTAGAGCTCATGGCATTGCCGACCTATGCCTTAGTTGCCATGCGTCATAGTAGCGAGAAGAGTGTAGAGGCGGGTATCAAATATTTTATCTTGGGTGCATTAGCCTCTGGTTTCTTGTTATATGGCATGTCTATGCTCTATGGTGTGACTGGCTCATTGGATCTCATTGAGATTTTCAAAACAGTAGCTGATCCTCGCATCAATCACCTCGTCATGGCTTTTGGTTTAGTTTTCATTGTTGCGGGCTTGGCATTTAAGCTGGGCGTTGTGCCTTTCCATATGTGGGTGCCCGATGTCTATCAAGGTGCTCCAACAGCGGTCACTTTAATGATTGCTGCTGCCCCAAAACTCGCAGCATTTGCCTTGTTGTACCGTCTATTAGTAAATACTTTATTGCCCTTACTAGGTGATTGGCAGCCGATGTTGATATTGCTAGCCGTTCTATCTCTAGTAGTTGGTAACGTCACTGCTATTGCGCAAACCAATGTGAAGCGTATGTTGGCTTATTCTGCTATCGCTCAAATGGGCTTTGTGCTTTTAGGTATGTTGTCGGTATTTGACGATCATGCATTTAGTGCTTCCATGTTCTATGCCATTACTTATGTATTAACTACTCTAGCCACTTTCGGTCTATTGATGGCTCTATCTCGCAAGGGCTATGATTGCGAGACCTTAGATGGTCTGAAGGGCCTCAATAAGAAACATCCTTGGTTTGCCTTTATTGGCTTAGTCATGATGTTCTCTTTAGCTGGCATTCCACCAACCGTCGGTTTTGCAGCCAAGCTGGGTGTTTTAGAGGCCTTGGTTGATGCTGAGCATACATTTTTGGCAATCATCGCCGTAATGGCTTCCCTAATTGGCGCTTTCTACTATTTGCGCGTTGTTAAGGTGATGTATTTTGATGAACCAGAACACGAGGTCACTGTTAGCGGTTCAGGTTTTGCTAAGGGCATCTTGGGGCTCAATTGCTTCCTCGTTCTAGGGCTTGGCATCGTTCCAGCTGGTTTGATGACCATTTGCCTAGATGCAATGCGTCGTACTTTATTAGGTTCTTAAATTCGTCTCTTAAGCTAGATTGATTCATGGATGAAAGCATCTCTCTATGACTGAAAAACTATTTATTGACTTGCCAGCAGGCGATCATCATCTTCGCGAAGAGAAAATCTCTGGGGAAGATATTTACGGCGGTATCTTTTTAAAGATGAAACGGGATAAGGTTTCATTACCAGATGGTCAAGAGGCAGTTCGTGAGTATTTAACGCATCCAGGAGCAGTTGCCATTGTTGCTTTGCTAGATGACGGTAGAGTACTTTTAGAGCGGCAATATCGCTACCCAATTGCAAAGGCATGTATTGAGATTCCTGCTGGGAAACTCGACGCAAATGAAGATCATCTGCTTTGCGCGCAACGTGAGCTAGAAGAGGAGACGGGTTATAGCGCTAAAAAATGGAGCTATATACGTCGCATTCATCCAGTCATCTCCTATTCAACTGAATTCATTGATATTTATCTTGCTGAAGATCTGGTTCCGGGTAAAAGTCACTTAGATGAGGAAGAGTTTCTAGACGTGTTTGCTGCTCCTTTGGAGCAACTGATTGCCTGGGTAGAGGAAGGTGAGATTACAGACGTGAAAACGACGATTTCAGCTTACTGGCTGGACCGTTACCGCCGTGGCTTAGTGCATCCCACTCCTATTAAATAGACTTTAAGCAATCCCGTTTAAAATAGGGGTATTGAATTTAGCATTTTTGCCCCTATATAAGTTTTATGAAAGTTTATAACCTTGCCTGCCCCTTAGACCATCGCTTTGAAGGATGGTTTGCGTCGGAAGAAGATTGCCTTGCTCAGCAGGGTAAAGGGATGTTGGCATGCCCAGTTTGTGATAGCACCGATATTAATCGGATGCCATCTGCACCCCATATCGCTAGATCTTCGTCTACAGAATTAGCCGTGTCCAAAAGTGATGCCGATAATTTAAGCGGTGATGTTGTTGCCTTGACTGGCTCAGATCACTCTCATCTTGAGGCTCAGGTACAAGCTGCTTTTTTAAAGGGTATGCGTGAGCTGATGGGCAGATCGGAAGATGTAGGAAACTCTTTTGCCGAAGAAGCAAGAAAGATTCACTATAAAGAATCTCCCGAGCGTAGCATTCGTGGTCAAACTACTTTAGATGAAGCCGAATCCTTAAGGGAAGAGGGTATCGACATACTGGCTATGCCAATGATGCCTGCCTTTAAAAACACCCTTCAGTAAATATCCAATAAGATAAAAAAATAGCGATCCGTAGATCGCTATTTTCATTTAGGACGTCTTATTTTGAAGTTGGCATCACAAACTCTGCGCCTTTAGCAATACTTTCAGGCCAGCGCTGCATGACGCTCTTTTGCTTGGTATAGAAGCGAACACCTTCTTTGCCATAGGCATGCATATCACCAAAGATGGACTTTTTCCAACCGCCAAAGCCATGCCAAGCCATTGGCACTGGGATAGGTACGTTAATGCCAACCATGCCTACTTGTACACGGCGTGCAAATTCACGGGCGATATTGCCATCGCTCGTAAAGCAAGCTACGCCATTACCAAATTCGCAAGAGTTGACGAGGTTGAGCGCTTCAGTGAAATTAGCAACACGTAAGCAAGAAAGAACTGGTCCAAAAATTTCCTCTAAGTAAATCTTCATATCTGGGGTGACGTTATCGAACAAAGTCCCTCCGATAAAGAAACCACTCTCATTGCCAGGAACCTTCAAACCACGGCCATCAACCAGAAGTTTGGCTCCAGATGCAACACCGCTATCGATATAGCTAGTAATACGATCTAAAGCCGCCTTAGTGACGATAGGGCCCATTTCGGCATCGAGCTCCATACCATTTTTGACTTTTAAGGTCTTGGTGCGCTCAATGAGTTTTGGCATGATCTTACTGGCAACATCGCCCACCAATACCGCAACCGAAATCGCCATACAACGCTCTCCAGCTGAGCCATAAGCTGCACCAATGAGGGCATCAATTGCTTTATCAATATCAGCATCAGGCATGATGACCATATGATTCTTGGCGCCACCTAAGGCCTGAGAGCGTTTGCCAAAATGCGCACAACGCTCGTAAATGTAATTAGCAATGGGTGTTGAGCCTACAAAGCTCACTGCTTTGACTAGCGGGTTTTCAATCAAGGCGTCAACAGCCTCTTTATCGCCCTGAACCACGTTAAATACGCCATCAGGTAGGCCAGCCTCTTTGAGAAGTTTTGCCATCAGCAAAGCAGCAGAAGGATCTGTTGGGCTAGGTTTAAGAATGAAGGTATTGCCAGAAGCGATGGCCACTGGGAACATCCACATGGGAACCATGACGGGAAAGTTAAATGGCGTAATACCAGCGACTACGCCCAAAGGTTGACGCATCACCCAGTTATCAATATCAGTAGAAACTTGCTCTGTGTAGTCGCCTTTGAGTAACTCAGGAATACCGGTAGCAAACTCTACAATCTCAATACCACGAGTCACTTCGCCCTGGGCATCGGTAAATACCTTGCCATGCTCAGCGGTAATAATCGCCGCTAATGCATCACGGTTGGCATTCAGGAGTTCGAGATATTTAAACATAATGCGTGAGCGGCGCAATGGGCTAGTCTGACCCCAGGACTCAAAAGCCTTTTGCGCTACAGCAACTGCTAAATCTACCTCTTGTTTGTTGGCAAGAGCGACACGGCGAGCTACAGCACCTTTACTAGGGTTATAGACATCGGCAAAACGACCGTCTTTTGGATTAACAATTTTGCCGTCTATATAGTGGCCAACATCTTCTTTTGATTCAAAGGCTTGAGGTGCGTTCATAGTAGCTTGTAATAGGTGATTTAAAAGGTTCTGGGTAAATGAAGGCGCTTGGTTATATAACCTAGACGACTTCTCTGTCTCGTTGATTCTGCTTTTTTAGTATTCTATCGCTTTACGGCAATTTTAGTATTTTGACCCATTTTTGGCTTTATAAGGTATCCCCATGAGTCTCCTGTTTTCGAGTTACAACCTCAGTTCACCCCGCGGCACACTGGAATTAGCAAACCGGATTGTCGTCGCGCCTATGTGCCAATATTCTGCAAATAATGGCGAGGCTACAGACTGGCATCTCATGCACTGGGGTAATCTTTTAAATAGTGGAGCAGCTTTATTTATTATTGAGGCCACTGGAGTTAGTCCAGAGGCTCGCATTACACCTGCTTGCTTGGGTTTATGGGATGACCGGACCGAAGCAGCCTTAAAAGATAAGTTGACTCGTGCCCGTGCATTAGCGCCAGCAATGCCCGTATTTATTCAATTGGCTCATGCAGGTCGCAAAGCATCGAGCGCAACCCCATGGGATGGTGGCCAACTGCTTTCAACGGATCAAGGTGGTTGGGAAACTTTAGCACCTTCAGCGATTGCTCAACTTGAAGGGGAGCGTTTGCCACATGAGCTAACAAAAGAAGAGCTCAAAAAACTGATTGATGATTTTGTGATGGCAGCTCAACGTGCTGATCGTATTGGTTTAGATGGAGTCGAATTACATAGTGCGCACGGTTATTTACTGCATCAATTTTTATCGCCGATTGCAAATCAACGTAAAGATGAATACGGCGGCTCTTTTGAGAATCGCATTCGCTTTCCATTGGAGTTATTTGCTGCAGTCCGCGCTGCTTATAAAGGGGTATTGGGTATTCGGATTTCTGCTAGCGATTGGATAGAAGGGGGCTGGACACACGATGACACAGCTGAGTTTGCAAACCATCTCAAGCCGCTCGGTTGCAATTTTGTTCATATCTCTTCTGGTGGTATTTCTCCAAAGCAAAAGATTTCCTTGGGACCAAAATACCAAGTTCCTTTTGCGAAGATTGTTAAAGATAAAACTGGTTTGCCAACGATGACTGTCGGGCTGATTACTGATCCACATGAAGCCGAAGCAATTTTGCAAGCTGGGGATGCAGACCTCATTGCCATGGCTAGAGCTTTCCTATACAAACCTCGTTGGGGATGGGAGGCAGCCGCTGCTTTAGAGGGTCAGGTAATGGCTAATGAGCGTTATTGGCGTTGTTTACCCAGAGAAGCCCAAGCCGTATTTGGGAGCGTTAAAATAGGGCAAAGATGAGTA
>Ga0194038_1000389_pt1 | contig 19258 bp, 10 predicted proteins | sample JunL226m_MetaG_FD_148630 | JGI IMG/M metagenome (GOLD analysis project Ga0194038, IMG submission 148630) | Anoxic zone freshwater microbial communities from boreal shield lake in IISD Experimental Lakes Area, Ontario, Canada - Jun2016-L227-6m | ecosystem: Environmental > Aquatic > Freshwater >... | reverse complement strand
GAACTCGATGTTCTTTATGTCGGCCATGGAATGTCAAAACCTCGCCAATGTGCATCCCAAACTCTTTAGCGATCCCAAGAAAAAACTCGGTTACTTTTTATGGGAACTGCCTGACTTTCCAGATGAGTATGTCAATGCCCTCAAGCTAGTCGATCACATCTGGTGCCCTACCAAGTTTGTGCAAGAGGCTTTTTTTGCCAAATCGCGCCAACTCATTTTATCCATTCCACTGCCCGTGATTCAAGCGCCGGTAGAAAAGAAGAACAGCAAGGGCAATCCAGATAAAAGTGATTTTAGAAAGGCCTTAGATATTCCTAAAGAAGCGTTTGTGAGCCTCTTTATGTTCGATATGCGCTCGACCATGAATCGCAAAAATCCCCAGGCGGTAGTAGAAGCATTTACCCAATTTGCTAAAGGTAAAAAAGATGCTTACTTGATTTTAAAAATCAACCGCTGGCAACGCGATATTCAAGACAATCTCAAATGGCTACCTGATAGCAAACAGATCAAGATCATTAAAGAGACTTTAAGCCCAGCGCAACTGAGCGAGCTCTATCAAGCCAGCGACTGCTACGTATCCTTACATCGTAGCGAAGGCTTTGGTCGAACCTTAGTGGAAGCTTTGCAACATGGCTTATGGCTAATTAGTACCAACTATTCTGGGCCAGCTGATTTTCTGACTGAGAAAAATAGTGAGCTAGTGTCCTGGCAAGCTAAAGAGGTCCTCAAAGGCGAGTACCCCCACAATACCTATTCAACGTGGGCAGAGCCCTCAGTAGCAGACACAATTAAGAAACTAGATAAGCTATACGCTGCCCACCAGAAAAATATCAGCGGCAAAAGCAAAAAACCTCAACGCAACACTGCGGGTATGAAAACCGGTGAGCAATTTACCTTAGCAGCGCTTGCTGAAAAGTATCGACCCATCCTCCTAAGTTATTTGCGCTAAAACAAGCTAGTAGTAACTTAGCGTTTACGCAAAATAAACTTTGGGGACTCGACCTCTAAATACAGCACCTGCTTGGCAGCAAATTCATTAGCAGCCTGAATAACACCAGGCCAAGTAGGATCATAGTCATCGCCAATCAAGCATCCACCTGTAGGCAGTAGCTCGTAGTACGCCTCAATATCTTTTAATACTTCAGGGTACTCATGGGCAGCATCCACATGCACGACATTGGGCGCAATACCAGCCGCTTTTAAAATCATCGCAGCCGAGATAGAGGTTTGAGGCAGCGGAATCACATACTCTGTAAGTTCAGCGTTATAGATATTGGTCAAAAATTGCTGATATAGATTTGGAAAACCATTGACCCGATCAAAGTAGTTTTCCATCGACCAATGCTCGGGCGAACCTAAAAAAGTATCCACCGCAATCACGCAGCCATTGATCTTGTTATTTTTTAACTCGCTCGCCATATTGATCACTGATGAGCCTAGCCATACACCCACATCTACGATGATGTTAGCGCCAGTAGCATCTGCGCCATTCAGCGCTAAGCGCTTTAAAGCGGGGTGATTACCATTCCAGCCGTGCACCTCTTTTTTTGGATACGATGGGACAAAATTAGCCCAAGGATTAACGCTATAAAGCTTATTGGTGACTTCAGTGGCGATGGCACTCATTGTTATTAATCCTGGGTTTCTGCAGCTTTATTGGCATCTAAACCTGGTGTTGGCTCAGCTACGCTTGCTGCTGCAGGCGCTGACTCCGCACCAGTAGCACCCGCTCCCGTTCCGGCGGCAGCATCAGCCACCTTTTTAGCGTCTACGATTTTCTTGGCACAGTTAAAGACTAATTGAGCCACTTCTGGACGCGCGGTAAATTCATCAGACATCAGGTAGTCAAACAAAATGCGGTCACCAGTTAAACCCACCCGTGGTGTCACGCCATCCATATTTTCTGGGCGACGGCGCAAGAAAATTTTATAAGCCGCAATCACATCTTCAGCCGTCATTAAAGGCGTTTCCATTTGCCCTAGCAAACTCACTGGCGCCGCTTCACTCACTGATAACACTTCAGCAGCAAGATTAGAAGAAACCACACTGACCTCAGTTACTTCAACCTGAGGGCTGGGAGGACTCGTAGACTCACCTGGCACGCGAAAGCTTGGACGCTCTACCGGCGGAGGACTCAAGAGATCAACCGAAGCAGTCGATGGTGCTGGCGTAATCACACTAGGCTTAGCAACTTGCGTAGCAGTATTGTCGCCAGATTTTTTTTCAAATAGGGAGAAGGGGAACTTCATACCAGCCCTCTTTCAGTCAAAATAGATTGAATCAATTCTAACCTTGCTTGCATCAATTGCCCAGTACGCCCTGGGGCAAATGTTTGCTGGGCAAAGGCTAGTAAGTTCGCCTTAAATTGGGGATCTTTAGCGGCCCGCTGCGCTGCCTGCATTTGGGTGGCCAGGTGAGCAATCAAAGGCTGGGCCCAGACTGCCCCATCCTCATCTTCCACAAAGTGGTAATCCCCTCTTTTGACTGGTACTAGCTCGTAATCCACGGGGAAAGTCACTTCGGGATTCATATAAAAGGCGTTGCCAGAGTAATTGGTGGCCACTACAGGCTTACCGAGAAGCATGGCCTCAGTCAGGGTTCTGCCAAAGCCTTCGGCGCGGTGTGGCGAGACGTAGGCATCACAGACATTGATCAAAGCCAAGACCTCACCACGATCCATAGTCTGATGAATCAAATGAATACGTTTATCCGCTTTACAACTTTTTTCAAATTTCTGCCAAGCCGGATTACCTGCTGGAGCATTCATGACTTTGAGTACTAAACCCACTTTTGCACTAGCAGACCCCGCTTTGCCAGACGCGCCAAACGCCTTGGCAAAACCTTCTAAGACCGCAGTTGGATTTTTTCTCTCTAAGTGAGAATTAAAGTCAAACACGTACAAGAATAAAAACTCACCAGCAGGCAAACCAAAATGCTTGCGGGTTTTTTTCTGCAGACCCACCAACTGAGTTGCTAGCGGCATTGCAATGGCGGGTTTTTTAGTGGAGCGCTGATACATCTCATGACTAAATTGACTGCCCGCCCACACCTCATCAACCAAATCAAATGCGCGGTCCCAGGCGGCGGGCCAAACTCCGAGTTCCCAGGGACACCAACCAATGTTGTAGTGATCAGCAAAGACTTCACTGCCCATCTTTAAAAACACTCTAGAAACAATATCAAAGCCAGGAAGAATAAAGACATTGATCGCATAAGGAGCAATCGAGGCGCCCTGCTCTACTTGAGTTTGCACCGCTTTATCGTTTTGACGTATCTCAGTACCTGGCTCAATATTGACCACACGATAATCAATGCCAGCAGCTTCACAGCACGCCACTGCCATGCGCAAGTCTTCACCAATACCAAGCTCACCATAAGCAAAACCAAACAGGTTCACACCAAAGGGTTTTGGGGAGGCTTTGACAGCATCACTTAGATCAGTGATCGAGGCCTCATCATGAGTTGACTTGGGTAGCTCCATGGATTGCTTTATCCATGACCACTTGCCCTGCGGCCCAATTGCCGCAGGGCTGTCAGCCCAAGCGCGCAAGCTTTTTACACCAGCGGCACTTGCAATGTTCGGACGCTGTTTTTCCGGCAATAAAGAATATTCAAAAAATACAAACCGGGGCAACTGCCCCAATTCATTCCCAAGTGCAATAGGCTGCAAAAGCCACGAACGCCAACGATTAGCAACAAGCTCATGGCACTTAAAAATTCCTAACCCAACCGTAAAGAACCAAGCCAAATATCGATTGCGTGAAGCAGACTCAGATAAGGCCATCACTTTTTTTAAATCTGGTCCCAATAAGCGCCAAGCCAATGCCATCAATACAGTGGCTGCTGGTGTTTCATCTCTATCAGGACTATCAGAAGTTAAGATTGGACGATCTAAATCACGAATAATTTCCAAAGAGATTGCATCAAACAAGAGATGCTCTCGCATACCAAGCAAATAAAACCAAGCGATAAGCGCTGCCGAATCTGCTTTTTCATTAACGGTAAATGTTTGAATAACATCACTGCGCCACGAGAGCACCAAACGCATCATCCGAGGAATAGTAAACTGAGCCCCTTCATAGATGGCAGTACCAACCGGCTCTTGCAGCCAACCAATCTCTTCACCACTTAGCTCTGCCCAGTAAGGGTACTCAGCTCGCCCATTGACTAACCACCACTGAGTAAAACGCTCACTAAAATCTGCTTGTGCACTAGCATCACCACGAATATCAGCGCGTAGCATCCAAGCATATCGCTTGGCTATCGGAAGTTGGGGATTCATAAAGTAACCTAACAAAAACGCTATGAGCTGTACAGCTAGTATGTTATTGCATTTTGACTTGTTTGCCACAAGTCATAAGCATGCGCCTCTTTAAAATCCCCCAAGGAGGGTATCTCCAGCACCCCCGTTGTTTGTAATACCACCCAGAACGATATCTCAATTAACTGCAATAATGAGGACATCAATGGACCATCCTAGGCAAGTATCTAATGACCATCACGCCTTTCAAACCCACTAATGTCAATCCTCAGGGCCTAACCGCCCTAATTCGTAACTTAGGCCGTGATTGTCCTCCGCACCAATACCTTAGAGAGTTCCTCAAAAATTCTATTGAAGCCTGTCAACGCACAAATAAAAACAATCAACGTATTGTTTGTGACTTCAATGAATCCATGTTCATTGAGCAAGGCTTCTTTAAGCTCTGCTTTACAGATAATGGCGATGGAATGACTGACCAGCAAATGCTCTCTCTGCTCAACAGCCTTTCCTCATCCGGCTCTACAACGAATGAGCATCAAAACTATGGGGTTGGGGCTAAGATATCTGCTATGACTAGAAATCAAGCTGGCATTCTTTACGAATCATGGAGGGAGGGTAAAGGGTCCTCTGTACTTATCCGATATCAAGAAGAATCAGATACTTTTGGAATTCAGGGTTTCGATATCAATGGTCAAACTTTATACGCACTTCCGATAGATGCTGACAAACGCCCAGAAATAATTGAAGATCATGGAACACGTGTCACCCTATTTGGGATGTCCCCAAGCCAAGATACTATGTTGCCGCCTGATGGGGTTTCATCTTCGCGCGAATCCTGGATTAGTGAGCTCTTAAATTTAAGATTTTTTAAGCTACCCAGCGACATCAATATCGAAACACGAGTTGGCTACACGCACCACTTAAGCTCACCAGATAAATCATTTCTAAAGCAAGCAACTGGTTACCAGATAGTATTAAATCAACAAAGTCAATCCTTTGGCATATTGGACTTGCCAGATGCAAAAGCATTTTGGTGGATCCATAAGGAGGATGCAACTATTCAAGGACACACAGCCCTTATCAATCAAGGGGAGATCTTTGATCGTAAGGAGCCATGGCAAAACACATTAGCTCCATTTGGAATAATTATTGGTAGAAATCGAATTTCGATTTATATCGAGCCCACTCAGGCAGAACAAAACACACCTAGAACTGCCTTGGTTAAGCACGATGGATCGCCACTATCATGGGAAGGCTGGCATCAATTCTTTAGAGAGCACATGCCCAAAGAGATTGATGCATTCATGGAAGAACTTCTAAACGAAACAGCTCAAAAATCTCATGCCACAAATATTCGACAACGACTCAAGTCACTTATAGAGCTATTTATCCTGAGTGGTTACAAACCTATCCCATTACCATCGGGCCTGTATAGATTTTCAAGTGACTCTACAAAGCCCTTGCAGATGGTTGGAGTAGAAACCCTCGAAGGAGGCAAAACAGACGTCACCTTAGATTCTGAAAGTCAAAATGAGGCAGGCGAGCCCGAAGATAATTTAAGGGCTGAAAATGACGCCCAACAGAATATTAAAACCGCTGGGGAAGATAATGAAGAGCTTCTACCGGCCGAGGACGAATTGAATCTATTTCCAAAAGTAGAGTGGACAAATGAGGAAAAATCACCTCAGATAGATGGAATGGCTGCTGAATACATTCACGAGTCCCATATCATTCTTGCTAATCGAGACTTCAAAGGTTTTAAGGATCTGATTACTTACTTTACCAATAAATACTCTGACTCGAGCGAGGCCCAAGACCTCATCCTCCACTCTGTAAACGAAGGTATTGAGCAGGCACTGATGGAATCAGTTGCTGGGTTTCTGTCCCTCAAAGAAAGCCATGAAAGATGGTCTCATGAAGACCAAGTTAAAAAAGCATTGTCAATGCAAGCGCTAACCACAACAGTCATGCAAAGATATTGGATGGTCAACTATATCGATCGATCTCTAAAGGAAAAAATAATAGCGATTAGCTAAGGAGAGTTTTCTATTAAAACCTACTTATTTTTTTGTATTAGAAAAGTATTGGAAATAGTAAAATTATCCTCGGCAACCATACCGTCCTCCCTAACCTCCAGGCAGGAACAGTTACACAAATCTATAATTTTAAATATTTCCTTCTGCGGTAAAAAATGCATCTCTAGAGAGCTTGATATTGGGGAATTTAAGTAGCGCTGCGCCTCAAATAGATAACCATTACGGTAAACCGGTATTTGCAGGTATGCCACACCAGCTGGATTGAGTGCACCTAAAAGATGTTTGAATATCCACACCATTATCGGTGGTGGATTGTGCTGTAAAGTAATAATTGAAAAAATAGCATCGACCTTAGGGAGTTGCTCGTAAACACTCAATTCCTCACAGTAAATAAATGAGACGTTATCAATTCCCCCTGCTCGTACTTCAGATTTAGCAATATCAAGATGCGCCGTTGAAATATCTAAACCTATCACTCGAGCAAATGATTTTGCAAGGAATTGAGCCACTCTTGCAACGCCACAGCCCACGTCCATGCACGAAACCAATGCATGATGATCAATTTGATTCCTGCGCAGTGCAGCTAAAAATGTATCAACAGGATACTTTCCAGACTGAAAAAATTCAGCTCGGTGTCCATCAAAATGGCTAGGACGGTATTGCTCTTGTGTAAGTACCGACCAATATGGCTCCCTTTTGCCAAGAAGTGCCCATTCTTGATGAATACGCCCGAACATTTGATTTAATTGCCCTCCTGAAACTTCGGTCTCTACAGGAATACGCGGTAGCAAGGGATGGCGTATTCGTATATTTTGTTGCTCACCAATGTATTCAGATGCCACCTGTACAAACTCATGAGAACTCAAGAAGTGACTACGTAGCTGCTGATAATCATGCACATTTTGCATAAGATTGGCCACAACCTCTTGATTCTCGGGATTTCTACCCAAAAACAAGCGGTACGCTAAGGTAATCTCTTCTGCAGTTAACAAGACTCGTCTCGATTCATTAGTCCACCGAGCATTGATCTACCCTAAAGGACAGCTTACGCCCATCTCTTGATCGCTTTAGTGTTTTAGAGGGAACAAAAAATTGTCTAGTCTCTATCACCCAGGCGGTATGGGTTGTAGACCTAGATTCTAGCACCTCAAGATGAAGTAAAAATTCATCATCCCCAGTTAGCTGCACTTTATCTATAGAACCATCTGCAGATTTAATCTGGAGATTAATTTTTTTATTGGCCAAAGTTCTTGGCCATGCTGCAGAACACTTTAACATCACGGTGCGTGCTTGGTTCGGGCTACACCTAAATTTCACAACCAACTTTTGACTAACCCAACCATCTGGCATAACGCCAACCTGAACTTGGTTAGAAGAAAGCTTTAGCCTGGCATCAGACTGAATTCTTGCGAGCAAACCTTTAAAATCCTGCTCCGAGCAATATTTTTTTATTTTCGAAAGATAGGACTTAACTCTATCAATTAGTGAATCAGGATCGGCAACAAACGGATATTGCGCAAAAAGTTCATCCAAGTAAGTAAGAGCCCAATGAATGGGGGCGCTTCCAAAATTATTGGAAATTATTTGCATTGCTTCCAAAGACACTTGCTCGCGAGATCTGACCGTAATACATTGACCGTGGATCCTTGAATAAGCCTGAACTTGATTGATACGTTTAATTCGATTTGGGCTGTATTTCTTAAAAAAACGAATCCAATACTCAAAATCAAACGCAGTTTTTAGACTCTCATCCAATAGACCCAAATCCTCAATGGCTTCACGCCTAAAAAATACTGTTGGCTGACAAATAAAACAGCCTTCCTGAAATGCTTTAATCCCTGTATTAGGGGATTTTGTAGGGTAGCGATTGAGCTTATTACCAAATTCATCGACATGTTGGCCAAGCCCATAAATCATCACTACTTCAGGATTTTGTGCAAAGGCATTTAATGCTCGGTCAATTGCACCACTTGCATAGTAGTCATCAGAATTAAGCCAGCCAATTATGTCAGAGCTTGCCTGTACAAACCCAGAATTAATAGCCTGAGCTGGCCCCGTATCTCCACATGAAAGCCATTTAAGATTAGGTTTTCGGCAATTAATTAATTTTGTAACTGAGTCGTCTGTTGACAATCCATCCATTACAACAATGCTTGGCACTAAATGAACAGACTCGATACTCTCAATTGCCCGATCTATAAATTGCCCATAATTAAGATTGGGCACCACTATGGTGATTGATGGCAATTGTCGCATGCTGCGATTTTATGGTTTTATGTGCGTTGATACAACTTTTGTGTTTCTAAAAGCATTTTTTGAATGGAAAAGTTTTCAGTTACGAACTCCTTGCCTGCTTTTCCCATTTTTTCTAAATTCTTCTTGTCTTTTAGCATTTTTTCGATTGTGGCGACGTAATCATCAATTAAATTAGAGTCAACCAGCTCACCGGAAATACCAGCAGTTATTGTCTCTGCAACACCACCGACATTACGAGCAACTACTGGCACCTCAAACCACTGAGCTTCGATCAAGGCATTTGGCAGACCTTCATAATGAGAAGTTAGCAGGAACAAATTCATCAATCCATAGTAATTAGCCATACCATCAGAAATCATGCCTGGAAGATGAATATTATCCTGCAAATCACTCCTCTCGATTTCTTCTAAGATGCGGTTACGCAAACGCCCCTCACCTACAAGGACGAAATGTAAATTTTGATTACGTCGAACTAGATCCTTTGCAATTGCAAGCCATAGATCCAGACCCTTTTCCTTCTCAAACCGAATGACACTACCTATTACCTGTGCATTGCGCGGAATATCTAATTCTCTTTTTAGCATTTCAACTGCAGCAGGATTGATATCTCCAAACTTATTAAAATCAATACCATTATGAACAACTTCAGTGTTCATTACATTGATTTCCCCACCAATCCAGTCAATGTAATTTTGCAAATTCGCAAGGCAATTGTTCACTAAAGTGACATTTTTCTGACTTGTGAGTATTGCATATGCCTTGCGAAAAAACTCAAATTGAGTTTTTTCTCCTGGCAGCAAGCCAATACGACTTTCTGGTGCAACACTACCAGCCCGAAGAATAATTTTAGGAACGCCTAACAATACGGATGCTAGTCCAGCACGCACACAACACTGAGGCGTCCAAAGATGAACTACTTCAGGTTTAATGTACTCTATAGCTTTTAAATGCTGGCGAATCTCAGAAAGACCTAGATATCCAGCAATAGCACCAGAAGGCTCCGAGATCAAGGGAATGTTCACTCTAGAAGAGATTGCTTGATTCTGCAAAAACTCCTTAAGGGTTTCTGTTTTAACTCCAGCCTCCTGAAGGCGTGGAATAAAAAAGCTTGACCTTCCAGCATCCGCAGGATCGGCCCTAAGGACAATCACTTCTTTATACAGGCCGCTGCGCTTTTGAGCGACAGCAGTTTCAACTGCCTGCCTCTCAGTCCCGCCGGCAGCTAATGAATTGACAACATGCACAATCACACCTTTTTTAGGATCAATTTTATGCACTCCAACCTCTCGAGCAAAGGCTGCAAAGAAGGAATTAGAAACACATTGATCGACTGATGTGTTATGTACGCCTCCAAACCGTTGATGAAAAAATTCAAAATCATTTAAAGACTGTTGAATTTTTCCAATATCACCTTGGATGGATCGATCTTTAAGCTCTTCAATACTTAGCATCTCATATAAAGACTGAGCAGATTGAAAATCTGCCCTTTGCAAAGCAATCTGTATTTTTAAAACAATGACTTGGGCACGAACAGCTACATTATTTTCAATTTTAGTAAGTACATCACCTGCTTCAGCAAAACGCTCTGCAGCAGATAACACCTGCGCATAAAATAAACTTTCTGTGTCCGAGTCAACTGCAAACGCTGCTAATTTTTTCAGGCTTACATTGATCTCATCTTCATATCCTAGTGTGATATAAAGGTCAAATAACAATTTATACCATCGCGCATTTCTTGGATCGCCCATCACCCCTTTTTTAGCAACATCAATTGCCTCATCCGTTCGCTTACTAAAACTCAGAATCTTAATAAGTAGCTGTGCAGATTCAAGGCTACCACCTCGAACAACAGCCTCAAGCAATCTCTGCTCTCCCTTTGTATTTTGACGAACTTGCAATAAGATTTTTCCTGACGAGAATAGCGCCTCGCCATCAGCAGAATCAATTAGCAATAGATAATTCCAGGTTTCTAAAGCTAGCTGCAGTAATCCTTGTTTGGCATAGAGCCTAGCCAATGCCCTAAAAGGCCCTGGATGATCTGACTTAATCACCAATGCTTTTTTAAGATCCTTTACAGCCTCTAAATCCGAGCCCATCGCAGCATGCAATTCACCGGAACGATAAACAGCCTCAAAGTCATCGGCCACAATCTCCAAAACATTAGCCCAAGACTCTAATGCCTCCTCCCGTTTACCCAATCTTGATAATGCTCTTGCAGATACTCGCCAAACTGATGGGTTTCTGGGTTCAGCCAAGATAGCTTTTTGAAGAACCTTAAGCGCCTCTTGAGGGTTTTGATTGGCCAATAAATCGCTCGCACGCTTACACAACTCGGAAGCTGTCTCTGCTACTAGCGGCAAGTCTTCAATATGATCATCATTAGTAAATAAGGGCAAACGATACATCCCCAACGTTTGCCTAATCATAGTCTCAATACTAAAACCTGTTTTAGCAAAAATAGTTGCCCGCTTACCCGCCTTACGCATCCACTCCGGATTAGCCAACATCCAATTAAGTCGCTCACTCAAAGTTTCAGCAGTGGCGCCATCGACCACCCAGCCAGTTCGCCCCTGATCAACAACTTCGGGACACCCGCCAACATTAGGAGCTACGACAGGGATACCTAAATACTGGGCCTCTAGCAATACATTGGGCATGCCCTCCATGCGTGAAGTCAGCAGAAGCGCGTCCATCATCAAAAACCAAGGAGATACATTGACATGTCCGGGCAAATGCATGCGATTACCAAAACCCAATTCATTTGCTTTTGCTTGAACTTGTTCATACATTGGTCCATCACCCGCAATGACAAAATGGACGCTAGGGTTAGCTTTTGCCACTAAAGCAGCTGTTTCGACCCATAAGAGGGGCCGCTTCTCTTCAGACATTCTAAAAACACCCCCGATTACTGGGGACGATTTAGGTATACCCATTTCTTTACGTAGACGGGCCGATTCAGCAGGATCAGCCTTTTGGGATAAAGCATCAAAATCAATTCCGTTATAAACCACATCAATCGAACCAGAAGGCAAGTCCAGCCAGTCTTCATAGTCACTCGCCCCCGCCTTACTATTATTTAGCATCGAGACATTTGGTAACTTGAGAACTTCTTGGTATGCAACCTGCATAAAACGCTTTAATCGTCGACGCGGATTATCTGGTCGCATACTACGAGTGCTCAGCAATATACGAGGAACTCCAGCCAATAAGGCGGCTACAACTGCGGTTAAGCAAATCATATCCTGCCAAGCATGAATGACTGCGGGTTTGCGCTTCAAAAACTCGGAATACCAAAATGCAATTGAGGGCGCCATTTCATCTGGAAATAATGAAATTAATTCGGCATCAGCAAGTGGTATTTGTTCGCGCAGGATATCTACTGCCTGCTTGGAATCAAGCAGAACAATGTCCAAAGGCAAGTCAGCAATATAGGGTAAATAAAAATCTCGCTTTAATTTGCTAGACAAATTTTGAGCAAATAGGGCGATATTTTCGCCACCCTGAATATATTTAATAAGTCCTCGAATCGTCGTTACTAGTTGACGCTCAGCGCCACCCCCAGCTAAAGCACCAGTCAATAAGACAACCCCGTTGGGGTTCGGTGAATACAGCCGAGGCTCCTCGCTTAATGCATTCACAAGCTGGGTAAATAATATTTCAGGGGCCAATAGATCATGTTTAGCCCCTAAATCCTCAACGGAGAGACCCACAAGCTCAAGGGCCTTCATTGTTTGCAGCAGAATCCTGACGATCGATAAATTCTTAGGATCAATCTTGCGAGCAATAGAAGCCTGCTGAAATGCTTTTGGCACATTACCAATACGCCAATAGAATTCTGCAGCACGCGCGTGGAAAGCAGGATCAGCAGCTGCAGCTTTTAATACGTATTTTTCTGCATCGGGAATCAAAACTGCTGCCTCAAGACCTTTGGCAAGTTGCCAAAAATTCATAGCTGCTGGGGCCAAGCAATTTTCAGCCTCCGCTAATATACGAGGAATCTCAACATCACGATCCAGAGAGCCTAATAAGAAAACTCGCTCAGACCAATGCTCTGCCTTCAGCGGATATAGGTGACATAGGGCTTCACGTATTTTCAAGGCATCATCAATTCTGCCCATTGATCGCAATATACGCGCTCGACGAACGAGCGCCAACTCGTTGGAAGAGTCTAGGCCAAGCACGATTTCAAGCACCAGCAAACAATGTTCAAAACTACCAAGATGGTCATAAGACAAGGCGAGATTATTGAGAACCTCTAAATAAAATTCATTGGTCTCTATATTTTCTTGCTTAACAATAGGCTCAAGGATTTCCGCTAGCTCAGCCCACCTTTCCCTTTTTACAAAAAAACGTGAAATTTGAGCTAGATCGCGGAAATTTAAACTCACCTCATTCACGCGATCAACCAACTGGGTTATCGCCTCATTAACCTGCCCTAACTCGGCCAACACAATACAGCGATTCAAAAATATTTCTATATTATTTGGATCTTTTTTGAGCAAACTATCAAAAATTTCCAGAGCAGTCTCAATTTTTGATTGCCTTCTCAAAACATTAACAAGTTGATTAACGCAATCAGTATGACCAGGACGCAATTGAATTGCTGCCTCCAGGAAATACTGGGCATCTGCATAACGGCCCTGAATATAGGCGATCTGCCCCAATCGATAATGGGCCTCAAAAAACTCAGGGGCAATCATCAAAACAGACTGCCAACCTTCGATAGCCTCATCCCATCTCTGCATGTTGTGATCTACACGAGCAACTAGAACCAAGCTATCTACATGATCAGCCCTTAATTTGATAGCAGATTTGGCGTAAATTTGCGCTTCATCCAATCGGTGCAAATGAAACAAAGATACTGCTGACCTGTAATGAGCCTCGAAGAAATCTGAATCTTCAAGCAACAACTCTTCCCAAGCCAATAGAGCTTCACCCCATAATTTTTGCTTTGATAGCTCGCGAGCTTTCTCAATGGTCATTTGCTCTTGAGTGGCAAAGCCTTGCAACAGCATTTCCGCCCCAGCTGAAGTTTTTCTACCGATAAGCTTAAAAAGAATATGAGCTTTATCACTTGTAGGGTTGCGGTTTAGCGCTTTCTGAATCGCAACAATAGCTTCAAATGCCCTACCAAGTCTAAATAAAGACTTAGCCTTAATAAAATTAGCATCAAAATTGTTTTCATCAATATCTAAAATGGCATTAGCAAGATTTAAGCATTCAGTCCATTGGCGAGCTTTATCAGCACTTCGCAAAGCCATTAACAATGCGTCCATTTCTATGTCAAATGAGCTTACGTCGCTACCATCCGAATCAAATACAGAGCCAACGTCATCAAAATGGGTTCTAGAAAGTGTTGGCGCTAAAGAATTAGAAGCGGAGCCAACAGAACGTGCCTTATCTGATCCTAACTTAATCAATAGGCGACTCAATGCAATATTTTTAGGATTTTGATCAGCAACATCAATAACTGCTTGCCAGAGTTCATACGCTTTTTGAATGTCACCAGTCTCCTCAAGAGCTAGCGCGTAATTCTCGAGGGCTTCTCGGGCTCCAGGTCTTTGGCCTAATGCAAGCTCTAGGGGCTTCAAGGCAGATAGGTAATCTTTTGAATTTATCAACGCCTGACCAAGTCGGATATTGGCTTCGTAATCTTCTGCATCTAAACTCAATAATCGCTGCCAATAATTTTTAGCATCAATCCATTTCTTATTTCGATGATAAATACGCGCACGATATCTTATTGCTTCTATAAAATTTTCATCTAGCAAAAGGGCATTTTTAAGATAAAAATCGGACCCACTCAAATCTTCGATATGAAATGCAGCCTGCCCAGCTCGATAATGGCCTTCGATATTTTGAGGATCTAGTTCCGCAACATTTTTCCAAATTGCAAAAGCCTCAAACCATTGCTTAGCCGCAGTTGCCTTGCGCCCTAGCTGAATATCATTTTCGATTTTTTCTTTTATTTCAGCCATTAATCAAATCATGCATAAAAGTGGAAGCCATCTGACTTATTTCTACTCGAGGAAAAACTTGCAAAAGGATTGTCATCCCCCGTCAACTCCTTACCATCATCTTTATCGATCCAGGTGCGATACCAAAGCTCCAATCCTACCAGCGCCCATAGTCTTGTACCATGATCCTGCTTATTGCTTCTGTGTTCTTCAAGAATAGTTTCAATAGCTTGCTCCGTCATGATCCCTCTGGACAAGAAAAGTTCATTGAGAAGCAAATTTTTAGTCTGCTCGTAAGCAGTTTCTCGCATATATTTTGCAACAGGAACCCTAAATCCCATTTTGGTTCGATACATTGCCTCATGGGGAACATAAGGCTCAAGCGCCGATTTAAGCAATCCTTTTTCCTGACCCTTAAATAGCTTTTGAACAGAAGGAATACGCGCTGCAAACTCTGCAAACTCATGATTTAGGAATGGGCTTCTTGCCTCTAGGCCACTTGCCATAGTAGCGACATCTACCTTGACCAAGAGGTCATCTGGCAAATAAATAGCAACGTCCATACGGGCGGCCATCTCTTCGGCAGCTGCGCTATCTTCCACAAAAGGTAAGAAACGATCATACGAACAGCTCTCAAGCTTGGTCAACATATCAAGGCCGTAGTAGGAAGTCTTTTGAGACTCACGGAAACGCTCCACCATATAGCCATAAGTATCTGCAGCCAATCTTCTGGACTTAGAGCTTACCCCCTGCCCTAGGTAAAACATGTTCAACTCACGGCCGTGAGATTTTTCATTTAACAAGGATTTATAGCGCGAGTAACGCTGATAACCCAAGAGCATTTCATCGGCGCCATCACCAGTCAAGGCTACAGTGACATGTTTGCGTACTTCTTTCGCTAAAGCGTGAGTAACCAAGGCAGATGAGTCCGAATAAGGCTCACCATAATGCCAAGCCAGCTTTGCCACATTAGCCAGCAATTCATCGCCAAAGGTAAAGCTTCTATGGTCTGTGTCATAGCGCTCTGCTACCATGTCCGCAAATACTGTTTCGTCATAGTTATCTATGCCAAAACCACTGGAAAAAGTTTTCACATGCGCGCCCTTTTTAGAGGCCATCATGGCCACTACAGCACTTGAATCAACACCGCCAGAAAGAAATGCTCCTAAGGGTACATCTGAAATTAAACACGCCTCCACAGAAGACTGGAGGCGTTCAATAAGTTCAACCTTAAGATCATCTACATCCGCTCTAACAAATTGCTCAGATGGATCAGGCAGACTCCAGTAGCGCTGAATAACCGGCTCCTTGTCAGCCTCCAAAGTCATATAATGCGCTGGCTGTAAACGCTTGATGCCAGCAAATGCAGTATGAGGTCCCAAGGTATAACCAAAGGTCAGATAGTCATGAATAGCAGCCTTATCAGGAATCCGAGGTACTGAAGGCCAGGCCAAAATAGCCTTGATCTCAGAGGCATAGATAAATGTATCGGAACCATCATAGTAATAAAGTGGTTTCTCACCAAATCTATCACGAGCAAACGTCATCTTCTTGGCAACAGAGTCCCAAATGGCAATAGCGAACATACCAACCAATTTTGAGAATAAATTAACGCCCCAATGTTTATAGCCGTGCACAATGATTTCAGTATCACTGTGACTGCGAAAAACGTAACCAAAGGACTCGAGCTCTTTCTTTAAAACAAGATAGTTATAAATCTCACCGTTGAATACAACATGCACCGTATCCTCAGGATCATGCATAGGCTGAAAACCACCATTACTAGTGTCAATAATTGCCAAACGGGCATGACCCAAAACTGCTTGAGAATCAGTCCATACCCCTTGACCATCAGGCCCACGATGATTAATCTGGGCGACCATAGAGGCCATCCTCTGAGTCAACAATGATTGAGAGAGTGAGCAATATGTTTTTAGTAGGATGCCAACTAAGCCGCACATAATCTATTCTCTAAAATAACAAGCTTGAGTAAAAAACTTACAAAATAACCCCGTAAAGTAATAAGACCTGGTTATTACGAGATCGATTCAGAAATAAGCTTATGAAAATCTTTTGCCCTTTTCTCGAGATTCACAGATTCGCATAATGCAAGCCTAGCTTCTTGAGATTTTTGCCAATAAAAATCATAGTTACTCATAACTTTATCCACAACCTCTTCTAGATCAGAAAAGTCATACTTGCATTCAACAAACCATTTCTTGTCCTCAAATAAATCTGGGCCATAATTTTTTTGCTGCTCAGAATTAGGTTTAATTAAGACGCAACCAGCATATAGTGCCTGCCAGTCTTTGTAACTACTCATGCTATATCCTTGGGCCGATATAAAAATTTTAGATGTTCTAAAAAACTTATTCATGTCGCCAGTGTCTAAAACGTAGCTAACAGCTGATATAGTTTTCCATTTTGATAGTCTTCCGACAGCTTGGCAAGCTAAGGCCCGATGATTTTTTAAGATCTCATCACTATAAGCCATAGTGCCACAAAAAAATATATCAATATTTCGGTCTATTGGATCCATGCTTGGGAGAAGACGTAAATCATCAAATTTTTTAAAGCTCGCCACCGACCAAATCAACCTTATCTTATCTATTTCATTTTTTGTGAGTTGATCGGGAATTAAAGGGGGGTACTTCATGAGATCATGATCCATGAAATTATAGTGCCAGTATGAATGAACGATTGGATGGTTGTGAAATGAAGTATCTCTAAATGCGCATTCCTTTACCCACGCGAGAACACTCGGATATCTAATTAAATGTCTATGATGATTTGCTACAGCTTCTTGATCAGCCTGCTCAGCAATGATTAGGGATGGACCAAGTCTTGGATCACAAACTTTCTCCATTTCAGAATAAATTCTATTCTGAATAAAATTTACATCAGCAGTATCCGAAGAATTATCAAGTAGAGCCATTCCCATATCATTTAGGATTGGGTTTAGCTCAAGCATTGACTCCCATCTATCACGATATGCATCGTCAAACAACATGTTAACTTTTATCATTTTAATCCCCACTTAATTACAATTATGATTTTGCCAATTTGAATTCCCGTAAACCCCCGCCCTACTCCATACACATGAAATTACGTCATTAATAGACCTGTTATTAAGAATTAATTTTTTCAAAGGCTCATTATAATTTGGATAATTTACAAGCCATGGCTTAGAATCTTCATTAACCCCCTGACCCATTACGGTATTATCTATTTGCTTTATAAAGCCCGGTGAATCATCTTTCATCTGATCTGCTCCAGGGGTATTAGTAGTCCATATAACTCGAGCAGGCCTTCCATCATCATTCAGCGGAATAAATACATTATTCTCAATTAATGCCCGTGCCCCATTGGATACAAAAATCCCGTAGGTAGATCCTAAGCCCCCGTTTCGCTGAGGTCTTTTCTCAAAAATAATAATATTATTAATAGCATGTAACATTACTCTTCCGAAAACCCTAGGATGACGTTGCCCAGTCCGATAAAATAAATTTCCATATAGAGTTAAGTAAAGATAAGGGCTACGCAACTGATTATCTAAAGTATCTACCTCGGTACATTTATCTGGCCTGATTTTGCAGCTAAATGTCCCAAACAACATAACTTTGTCATGATTAAAGATTAAGTTATATGCGATCGTTAATCTTCCTTTTGTAGATATTGATTTATTTGGACTAATTGTTACATCAATGGCCCCATCACCACAATTTGATATTTCATTATGCACTATTGCAATTGCATCAATATTACCATTTACTCTTATGCAACTTTGTCCAGATTTATTTTTTTCCCCCGGAAACATGCGAAAAGTAATATTAGAAACAATTACATTTTGTACATCAAAAATATAAAGTTGACCTATATGATCAGGACTAAGAATCGTTACTGAAGAGCATCCACCATCAAGTGTGATATTACTTGGGGGGCGAAGTGGCGCAGCAAGACTTATGATTCCGCCATCCAAATCCTTATCAAAAATAATCCAGGAAGGCTCATTAATTGATCTAGCAATATCAAGAATTGCCCGTAAAGATCCATTAATATATGAATTCTTTTCATTTGGATCATAGTCCTGCAAATTAGTGACCACCAAAATTTTTCCGCCCAAACCCCCTTTTATATTTGCATTTTTTGCGTATCCCGGTATCTCTTTAATTAAATCTGCATCAACCACCCTTTCATTCTTAACGAATATACCCGATGAAGGATCTCCCAAAGATATACATTTTCTATTATTTTTTTTTAGGTTAAACGTGGGATCTAAGTAATCAGAGAAAGTCGAAATACTTTTGGCAGATATGCTCATGGAACCCAGAAAAATGAATCCGGCAATTAATATTAACTTCAATTTTTAAAATTCCCAATGCGAAATAAAATTTTATAAGTTCCGCGCAGAAACTCTGCTTAAAGTATTATGATCGAAATACTTGATTGGCTATGTCATTTGGGATCTCAATCGAAGCATAAAAAAACTTCTCTATTTCACATGGACTGGGGTTGTTAGGGAATGAAAAATATATAACATCTTTCCAATGAGAATAACGACCCGATCCCTCGTTTTTTATTGAGGCATGAGATGAATGGGCCTTGTCCAACTTAATGCCATTTACAGATAGCTCGACCATTGATCTCCTTGGATGCTCATTGTTATCAGCATAATTTTCTAAGCCACTTAGCGATTGATAATTTCCGAGTCTAATTTGATAGCAATGGCCCTCCAGATAATATAAATC
>Ga0194038_1000388_pt1 | contig 19262 bp, 26 predicted proteins | sample JunL226m_MetaG_FD_148630 | JGI IMG/M metagenome (GOLD analysis project Ga0194038, IMG submission 148630) | Anoxic zone freshwater microbial communities from boreal shield lake in IISD Experimental Lakes Area, Ontario, Canada - Jun2016-L227-6m | ecosystem: Environmental > Aquatic > Freshwater >... | reverse complement strand
GCGCTGTCTTGATGATTGCTGAATTAGTAAGCACCAAGCCTAAGTCAATGACCAGAGTATCTGGCTATAACTCTATTTCAATCTAAGGAGAATTAGTCATGGCACTCGGTTTAAATAAAATCCTCATTGCAGGTACTTATGCAAATACGCCAAGTTCGTATTTTCAAAACGCTTCAAACATCGCTGCAACCACCCTTGGAAATGTAGTACCTGCTGGAACTTATCTAATAGTTAATACATCCAATGTGGTCATTCAGACTGTTACAAGTTACAACTCCACTTCTAATGTGGCTACATGGTCAAATGTGTATCCAGTTAATTCAGGTGGCATGGTAATTTCTGATGGTGTGAATGTGCAATTATTGGCAACTACTAACGCTACAGTGCAACTTGTGACTGTAAATGGTGGTTCTCCTGTAGCTGGCACTTTTAATACTTAAGGAGAAAAGTAATGGCTAATCCCAATGCAATAGGATCTTTTTACTTAGATAGTTTTGGCAATGCTCGTGTTGGTATTGTGGTATCGCAATTGCTAAATACTACTGGTAATGGAGCAGTTACTAGCGTTGAAATGCCTTTACTTAGTGGTGGCTTAACAAATGGTGGATCAGCAAACAATTCTGGAAGCGTTATTATTCGCAGAATTGTTGCTAACAATCCTAGTGGCAATGTATCACTTGCTAATATTTCAATTACTACAAGCAATGACGGCAATATTTCTAATGCCGTTGTTGCTAATGTGGTATTAAGCAATTTAGTATCAGCAGGTCGTTACCAAGATTTAGCAATAGCAGCTCCTTATAGTGCTAATACAGCTATTAGTGGATCTACTGCCCAGGTCTTGTTTGTTAATGTAAACACTGCTTCAGGCAATTCAAACACTGTTAATTTTGCAGTTTATGGCGATGTAGTGAGTTTCTAAATGTCAAATATCTTTGTAACCAATCGTTCTGACAAAAAGCTAAAAGATGGCTTTGCGGGAGTGTTCTATAGTTTCCCTAAAGATGAAACTGTAGAGATTCCTGAAGATGTAGCTCGTCACATTTTTGGTTATGGAGATGACAACAAAGAGCCTTATTTGGCAAGGTTAGGGTGGATTATTTCCCAAAATGACTTAGAAAAAGGCATGGAGCTTTTATCTCAGTGGGAAATCTCCAATCAACCACCAAGCAAGAACCAATCGTTATCCCCGTTGGTGGAAAGAGTACCCCTCCCAACCTCTAGGAAGGGCGGGGGAAAAGTCCTTCAAGCTGTAGCATGACTTATGGAAAATAACAAGTGGCAACACTCAACACCTACATTACCGAAGTCCGTAGGTTACTGCACGATGCTAACGGAAACTTTTATAGCGATTCGCAGTTAACCGATTATATTAACTCTGCCAGAGAAAGAGCTGTCAGAGATACTGGATGCTTGCGTGAAATTGTTGTTACGCAAACTCCATGCCAAGTCGCACCCACAGCCACCATTGGTGGAGTAACGCCAACCAATCCCACTGCTTGGGTAGCAAACACAGCCGTTACTTTAAACAGCTTTGTATTTTCAAATATATTTATTTATCAATACACTACCGCTGGAACTTCAGGTTCTACTGCACCTCCTTATCCAGCCAACAATACAAACAATTACACTAATTACCCTCCAACAGCTCCTTTTGCAGATGGCACAGCAGAGTTAACTTATGTGGGTAATTGTGAAAATATTAGCTACGCAGCTTTGACACAATTAATGGGATCATCCCCATTGTCACCAAGCTCTGGCAACACAGTTCTAGACATTATCAATATCAATCTGTATTGGGGTAACACTCGTGTACCGATGGATTATCTTGCCTGGACAGACTTTAATGCTCGATTGCGTTTTTGGCAAAACTACATTGGCAGACCTTTAGCCTTTAGCATTTATGGTCAAGGGCAAATTTATTTAGGTCCAGTACCAGATCAAATCTATCAAATTGAGATTGATTGCATAGTATTGCCTAATCCATTGTCATTAAATACGCCAAACACTACAGACACTATCAATGATCCATACAACACAATGGTCAAGTTTTACGCAGCGTATTTAGCCAAGTATTACGAACAAAGTTACGGGGAAGCGGAAATTTATAAGCAGGAATACAGCAAGCAGGGTGCATCTGTGCTTAACAGCACATTTACCCGCAGGATTCCTAGCGCCTACAGTAGTCCATACTAAAAATGGCTGCTGCCGAACAGAAAAAATCGTATCAAGTCGTTAAGGCTTTTAAAGGTCTTAACACCAAGGCTAACCGTACCGCAATTGATGAAAATGAGTTTTCTTGGATTGAAAACGCACAGCCTATTGGTTCAGGCAACATCAAAATTGTTTCTAATAGCACCGCAGTTACCAATGCTACAAATGTAGCAGTAACTTGGTCAGATGATGTTATTTATTTAACAAATGCAAATTTAAACATTTCAGATTACATCGTAGCTTTTTTAGAAAATGGATCTGCTGAATATTTTGACATTAGAAATCAAACTAAAGGTAATGTAGCCGTTGCGGGTACTTTTTCTAATATTGGAATAAACGCTACTCAATGGTACAACAGTCAAATGTTGATCCTGGACCCTAATAAAGGATATTTTGCTTGGGATGGCAACTCTGTTATTACTATTGGTTCTGTAGGCGAAATTGGAATTACCAACGCAGGTTCAGCCTACACATCAGCTCCTACCGTAGTTATTTCAGGACCTGACCAGACTGGAGGTCAACAAGCCAATGCTACAGCTACCTTAGTTACTGGTGGCAATAGCGTGTCTTATGTCAGCCTTGTTAACGGTGGTTCTGGCTATACTAATTCAGCAAACTTGACTGTAACTTTCAGTGGTGGTGGCGGATCAGGAGCTACTGCCGTTGCGGGTATCTCTACTTTTGCTACTGGCACAGCTTATGTCAATGTGATTTCAGGCGGTAGCGGATATACCAATGCTGCCAATACCATTGTCACAATTAGTGGCGGTGGAGGATCTGGAGCGCAAGGAACGCCAATCGTATTCGGGAATACCATTACTAATGTAGTAATGACTAACCCAGGAAGTGGTTACACCAATTCTGCCAATATTACCGCTACGGTATCTGGCGGAGGTGGATCAGGAGCTGTTTTACAGGCTTTTGTTAATACCGAGAAAAATATTGGAATATCGAGCTTTTCAGGTCGTGTTTGGATTGCCCAAGGGCGTACTGTGTACTACAGTGCTGCGGGGTCTTATACGGACTTTACAAGCGTTTCAGCGGGTAATTTCATCATCACAGACGGAACATTACATGGAAACATACAGCAAATCATTTCTGCTAATAACTTTTTGTATATTTTTGGGGATGATTCCATCAATGTGTTTTCGGATGTTAGGGTTACTTCTACTGGTAATACTATATTTACTAATACTAATGTGAGCGCATCGGTAGGGTCTAAGTTAGCGTATGCTATCTTTCCTTACTTTCGATCCATTTTGTTTATGAACAACTATGGCGTTTACGCTTTAGTAGGTTCTACAACTAGCAAATTGTCCGATTCTTTGGATGGAATATTTGAAAATATTGATTTTTTGACCGAAGAAACTACTGCTGGTCAGGTTTTACTAAACAATATTTTGTGCGCTGCCTTTAATTTTAGGTACTACGATGATCAATTTACCAAGTCTTATCGGTACATCCAAGCTGTTTTCTTTGAAAAAAAATGGTTCTTAACCAATCAAGGAGAGAACTTAAAGTACACCACTTCAGTACCAGTAGGTGGAATTATCTCTATGTACGGAGTTAGAGATAGGGGACTGTATAAGCTATACGCTGATGCAACATCGCCAATTACAAGTCGTATTCAAACTGCATTAAATCCAATGAGCGATCCAATTCGCACCAAGCAAGCATTAAAATTTGCTATTGAAGCAACGGTAACTTCTGGAGTTGAATTGTTAGTAACGGTGGATTCTGAACAGGGTTCTAGTGCGCCTTATTCATTAGGCAATTATGTCACTTGGTACAACAGTTCTAGCAACACTATACCTTGGAAAAACAACAGTTCTACAGTAATATCTTGGATAGGTGGTACAGGCTATTCACTGTACAAGAGCGATGCCCAGCAATGGGGTAAATATTTAGGATTAACTCAAACTTCCAATTCGGCTGGATTTGTAGTTAATACATTTGAATTTGAACATGAATTGAGAGTGAGGTTCTAAAATGGCTGGAGTTCCGTATATTTTTGGTAATGCTACAACGAGCATACCGTTAACTAACCTAGATGCTGACTTTAATACGCCAGTAACCATTGGGAATACCACCGTTGGTCTAGGAAATACTGTTACCACCCTTGGTAATGTCACATTAAACAATGTCACTATTACTAGCGGAACTGTAAATACCACAGCAATTTTGACTGGCTTTGCTGCTAATGCTGTTATTTACTCTACATCTACTGGAAACGCAACTAGCAACGCTTCTGTATTTTCTGTTAATGGAACTAATGTGGGTATTGGTACTAGTAGTCCAGTATCTAGGTTATCTGTTGCAGCAGATGAAACTGGCTATACAAACGATAAAGCACAAATTACTGTTGTTGGAGCAACTAACTCAAACCAAAGAGTTTTCTTAGGTTACAACACTTCAACAGACAAAGGTTTTATACAAGCAACTAAAGTTGGAACAGCATACCAAGACTTTTTAATAAACCCTAGTGGTGGTAATGTAGGTATTGGTGTTACTCCTAATGCAACAAACATTGGTGGCACATACAAACTACTTTCTGTTGGTACAAGTGGTGGTAGCGGTATCTTTATGGGTCAAACAGATTCTACTGATTCTGATTCTGCTGTTGCTCAATTTTTTGGTAAAACAACTGGAGCATCGGGCAGTCAATTAGCAGGTGGAATGATTGTATTTACTGATGGCTCTTCAACAACCAATGCTGTAGGAAGGTTGGCATTTTACACAGCAACAGGCGGTTCAGTAGCAGAACGGATGCGTATTGACTCTAGTGGTAATTTGTTGGTTGGTTCTACAACTTCAAACAGCCAATCAGGAATAGGATTTAAAGTTATTCCGTCTGCAACATATCCGCAATTAAGTATGGTTGGCTCTGCAACTACAAACGCAGCAACAACTTTAGAAATGTATTCAACAGGTGCTGCTGCTTATCGTTTTTATGTTGGTTATGGTGGAACTATTTTTGCAACATCTATTGTAATTTCTGCTATTTCTGACCAAAGATTAAAAGAAAACATTAAAGATATTGATACTGGGCTTAATTCAATCATGGCATTAAAACCTAGAAGGTTTGATTGGAAAGACGGAAAAGGTCAAGATAAGAAAAATGTTGCTGGTTTTATTGCTCAAGAATTTGAAACAGTATTTCCTGAGTGTGTAAGTTTAACTAAAGCTGGCCAAGATGGTATTGAATATAAAAACATTAACCACGAAACTTTAATACCAACTTTAGTCAAAGCAATTCAAGAACTCAACGCAAAAGTAACTGCATTAGAAACACAATTAGGAGTTAAATAATGTTTACATGGAATGTAGTACAGATGGACAGACTTACTTCTGACGGTTTTGTGGTTACTGTTCATTACACAGTAAACGCTGTGGATGGTGACTATAACGCTTCAACTTACGGCACAGTAGGCTACACACAAGAAGATAAAGCGTATATCCCTTACGCTGATTTGACCAAAGAAGAAGTCATTGGATGGGTGCAAGACGCATTAGGCAAGGACACAGTAGAAGCAAGCCTTACTGCTCAGATTGAATCACAGCAGAATCCAGTACAGTTAAGCGGATTACCTTGGAGCGCATGATGATTAAGCTAGAACTAGAAATTAACGATGTAAATTACATTTTGCAAACTTTAGGCGAATTGCCAACCAAAACAGGTGCTTGGACATTGTTAGCCAAGATTAAAGAGCAAGCAGATCCACAAGTGCCACCACCAGAAGAAGCATCCGTTCAATAAGGAGTAGTTATGGGAATCAACGCTTTTACACCATCTGGTAACACCGTTGTTTTAACGGCTGCTACTTCTTATCCAAGTGCCATACAAGCTACCTCAAGTTCAGGTAGCAGTATGCAATACCGAATTATTAACTCATCCACAACTCAAGGGTGCTTTTTATCGTATGCACAGACACAGGCTTTGGCTCAGACAAACTGCGTTATTCCTACTGCTGGAGCAGGTAACAGCACTACTACCTTGTATGTATTACCCAATACAGATGAAATTTTGACATTTAACCCAGGAGCTTGGTTTACAGCAATTACTGCTGCCAATAGCGCAACTTTGTATATTGTTCCTGGCGATGGAATGTAATGCTCAAGGTTTCTGGCAACTTTGCGGGATCGTTAACATACCAAAGCACTTGGGATGCCAACTCAAACATTCCGTTTTTACAAAGCTCTGTCGGAACTAAGGGTTTTTACTATATTGTTTCTGTTGCAGGAAGCACTAATTTAAACGGCATTACCTCTTGGAATGTTGGTGATTGGGCAGTATTTGACGGATCAGTTTGGGAAAAAGTAGATAACACTGATGCCGTAACATCTGTTAACGGACAAACAGGAACAGTTGTTTTAACAGCCAATGATGTTGGTGCAACCCCTAATACGGTTTATGTCCTTGCGGGGACAGGTCTTACTGGCGGTGGCAGATTAACTGCCAATGTCACCTTAACTAATTCTGGCGTTACTGCCTTTAATACTCGTACAGGAAATGTCACCCTTTCTAGTGCTGATGTCACTACCGCTTTAGGATTCACCCCAGGCACAGGTAACGGATCGGTTACCAATGTATCTACAGGCACAGGCTTAACGGGTGGTCCAATTACCACCACAGGCACTATTAGCCTAAACAATACTTCGGTAACTGCGGGTACTTATGGAAATGCCACCGTTAACGGGGTGTTTACTGTAGATGCTCAAGGAAGGCTAAGTAGCGCCTCAAATGTCACTATTTCTGGAACTACTCCAGGTGGAACTGCTGGAGGTGACCTTACAGGAACATATCCTAGTCCCACTTTAAACACTTCTGGGGTAGCTGCGGGAACTTATGGTAGCGCAACGGTTTCACCACAAATTGCGGTAGATTCTAAAGGTCGCATTACTTCGGCTTCCAATGTCACCATTACAGGGATCACTCCAGGCGGTACAGCGGGTGGAGATCTAACGGGTAGCTATCCAAACCCAACTTTAAATACTAGCGGTGTTGTTGCGGGCACTTACGGCAACGCTAGTGTTACTCCTCAAGTCGTTTTTGATGCTAAAGGCAGGGCTACATCAGCAACCAATGTGGCAATTGCTATTGCAGTAGCTCAAGTATCAGGAGCGGTACCCAATACAGTATCCGTTGTTGCGGGTACAGGTCTTACTGGCGGTGGCGCATTAACAGGTAGCGTAACTTTAAATGCACTAGCCAATAGCGTTAACCAAAATGTAACCGTTCAAAACAATGGCATTTTTGTTGCATCGCAACCAGCTATTAACTTTTTACCTGGTGCAAATATCACTATTACTACTGCTAATGATACGGCTGGAAATAGAGCCAATGTCACTCTTGCGGTTAGTGGTCTTGGAAACATGGCGTTTCAAAGCTCTAGTAATGTGGCAATTACTGGCGGTACAATCAATGTAACCACTGTTAACCTTACTGCTAACACCGCTTCAAATGTAACTTACACATCAGCAACGATGCAGCTTATTCCTGCTGGTTATATTAACTTTGATCTAAATGGCGTACTCGTGAAGATCCCTTACTACAACGCATAACATGGAAACTAATCAACTTTTATTTAATGTCATTATCGGTGCTTTGTATTTAGTGGCGGGATGGCTTATGAAAGTCATGTGGGACAGTTTGCGTGATCTCAGAATAGCCGATACGATCTTAGCTGAGAAGGTCGGAACAATTGAGGTGTTGGTAGCGGGAAGTTACGCTAAACGAGATGAATTAGACAAGATGGCAGCAGCAATATTTTTAAAGTTAGATCGAATTGAAGCTAAATTAGATACTAAGGCTGACAAATCTTGAATATGGAAACCCTCTCCATTGTTAAATTTGGTGATCCTGAATCACTAGGAGAGTTTTTGTTTGAAAATGGGGTGCAACACTACCTTTTTTGGGAAACATTGGCTGATACAGGCTATTCTTACCCTAAATTCCCCATTACAGATGCCAATATTGACAACCTAGATGACTGGTTATTGGCTCATCAAGTAGAGCATCAAGCCATTGCTAGTGCATTAAATTTAAGCAATCCATTCAATATGTTGGATGTAGATTTCAATAAAGAGAACGATTTTTACGATTGGTTAGGCACTCATTATTCAATTCATCAGCAAATTGCTGCAACTTTAGGGCTTTATTAAATGTTCCCCACCGCCAAAAAAAATCGGGTTTTTGCATTGCACAAAGAGGTGAATTATGGAAGATGATTTTGGGTTTGGATCGTATGATCCAAGTGGCGGTTATGTAACGGCTTCTCTTGATCCTAGCCAAGTAAATATTGATCCTACATACGGTCCTAGTGGTGGCATTACGCCTGAACAGTATCAAGCGCAAGAAGCTGCTTTAGAGCAAACTTTTTCAACTAGCGTACCTAAAATTCAAGAAGTTCAAGCACAGCTTCCTAATTTTCAGGACATATTGCCACAAGATTTGTCAAATCAGATTCAAACAATGTCTAACGCATTGTTAACTCAACAATCACAAATTCAAGCTCAAGCAAAACAAATTATTACAGATCAATCAAGTGTTAATAATTCGTACTCATCATATACAAACGCTGTAAATAATTACAATTCTAAATACAACACATATATGACTAATGCAACTCTGCTTTTAAGAAGCGGTTTAGGAGCTGCTTCTGCAAAACAAAGGCAATTAGCAACCGATCTAGTAAATGCTGTTAATAGCACCAAAGCAGACTACACCACTCAAGTAACTAAATACAAAGCTGATACAGCATCGTTGCAATCTAATATTAGTAGCTATAACTCTACTTATACTAATTACACTGGAGCTGTAGCTACGGCTCAAGGTGATGTTAAGGCAGCTCAAGATGCAGCAGCAGCAAAACTCAAGGCTGACCAACAAGCAGCAGCCGACAAAGCGGCAGCCGACAAAGCGGCAGCAGATGCAGCTCAAGCAGCTCAAGCTAAAGCTGATGCTGATGCAAAGGCAGCAGCCGATGCCAAAGTAGCAGCCGATAAATCAATGGCAGATGCAGCGCAAGCATCAAAAGATGCTCAAGCAACAGCAGATTTAAAAGCTAAAGCCGATGCCGAGGCTCAAGCAAAAATAGCAGCAGATGCGCAAGCCAAAGCGTTAGCAGATGCCCAAGCAGCAGCGGATGCTAAAACCGCTGCGGATGCTAAAGTAAAAGCTGCCTCCGATGCTCAAGCAGCAGCTAAAGCACAAGCCGATGCTCAAGCAGCAAATGATGCGCAAGCCAAAGCAACGGCAGATGCAGCAGCAGCCAAAGCAGCTCAAGATAAAGCGGTTGCAGATCAAATGGCTAAAGATGTGGCTGCTAAAGCTGGTGGAGCAGGTGGAGCAACAGGCGGTACAGCGGGTGGCGCTGCTACAGCAAACGATCCTGAAACTCAGTTAAGAACTTTGTTGTCCATAGGCACTCCCGATGTATTGTCTAAATACACTAGCTTGTTTGGTTCTGGGTCAACCGTTACCAATCAAATACCTTTTTACAGTTTAATTTCTTGGGATGACATAAATAAAAAATATGTTATTAACGAAGTTAATTTAAATAGTGTTATTGCAAGTAGCCCAACGCAAACAGATCAAATAAAAAATTTAGTATCTCAATCTATTGATTCTGTAAATTCACAAATTGCAGCAGATCCTACTAAAGCTCCCAATCCTGGAGCTGGTGCTGGTGCAGGTAGCGGAACTTCTGGAGGTCCATTTACTGGATCTCCTGGTGGTGGCGGTGGAGGTGGCGGTGGAGGTGGTGCTGATCCAGGTGGAACTACTGGAACTGATGGGACTACTGGTACAGCTCCAGATGTAAGTTACGGAGGTGGTGGCACTGGTTCAGGTACGGGTACTGGTGGGTCAACTGGTTCGGGAACACAAACAGGATCTGGAACAGGATCTGGTACTGGTACGGGTTCTGGAAAAGGAACAGGCACAGGATCGGGAAGCGGATCTGGAACAGGATCTGGAACAGGATCTGGTACTGGATCTGGTACTGGATCTGGTACGGGTTCTGGAAGCGGATCTGGAAGTGGCGGTGGCGGTGGCGGTGGAGATACATCTACCACTCCACCTAAAACAAAATCTCCAACCACACCAACTGGAACATCGTCTGCTTTTGCACCTACAGATAATTTATCAAGCGTTTTATTAGGTAGTGGTTTAAGCTCTAGACCAGATCTTTCAACCACTTCACAACCTTATTTGTTAGGTACAGATGAACCTCGTAAAAATGTTTGGAATACCGAATCTTTAAAAAATGCGTTAGGAATCTAAATGGCAAATATATCAAAAACTCTAGGAACGGATTTAGCAGCGTTAGCTCAAATATTGCGCTCAAAAGGGCGTGGTAAAGACAGCGTTCTTGCTCACATTACCCCTAAAGAAGCAGCCCTTTTAAAGAAAAGAGGCGGTAGAGGTAGTACAAACCCTGATACTGGATTGCCAGAATATGAAGATACGGTTGATGCTCCAATTGAGCAAGCTCCAATTGAGCAAGCTCCAATTGAGCAAGCTCCTGTAGAACAAGCTCCAATTGAGCAAGCTCCACAGCCACAAAGTTTTGATCCGCAAAATTATGATCCATTTGGCGGTGGTGGAAGTCCAATTTATAGAGGTGACCCAAATCAACCAACTCCAACTTATGCTTCTGGAGTACCTAATGCAGCCACTTCATTTGGGGGTGGGGGTGCTTTAGTAGATACAAGCAAACCAGGTTCAGCTACGGCTTTAGAGCCAACAGATGAAAAACCATCTGGACTTGATAGTTTATTAAAAGGATTAGGTTTAACTGGAAATCAAGCTGCTAGATTAGGTCTTGGTGCTGGTTTAGGTGCTTATGGAGCTTCACAAGCCCGTAAAACAGCCGATCAAATTGCTGCTGCACAAGCTCAACAACAACAATTAGCTACTCCTTATCAATCTCAAGGTAAGCAATTAGTATCCCAAGCTCAACAAGGTCAATTAACTCCTGCAAGTCAACAAGCATACGCTGCTGCTAAAGCTCAACAAAATCAAGCTCAAGCTAATCGTGGTGGCGTTGGTTCGCAACAAGCATCAAATCAATTGGCTCAAATTTATCAAACTTTATTAGATAATCAATACAATTACGGCTTGAAAATAATGAATATTGGTGACAATATTGCTATGGGAGCTATTAAGACTGGCTTGCAAATGGATGCACAGCTTAATGCTGCTACTACTAATTTCTATTCACAATTGGCTAATTATGTGGCTGGCGGTAATATGCAAGCTCCACAACAAGCACCAATTCAAGCACAAATAGGTCAATAATGGCTATCAATCCAACCGTAATGCCACCAAAAACTGAAGCTCCAGCTCCTGAGATTGCTCCAGAAACAATTACTGGAATGAAGCAGTATCCATTCCTAAAAGAACAGCAAGCTGCGGGTGAAAAGGCTGTAGAAGCCAAGATTAAAGCTAATTTGCTTAAAGAATCTACTGCTCTTGAAGAAAAAGGAAAAGCACTAGAAAAAATTGGTGCTGAAGATAAGGCTTATTACGAAGATTTTAAAAGCAAACAAGAAAAACCACCTGAATTTAAACCTACTCAAGAAAACGCTATGGAACTAGGTGCAATCTTTAGTTTGATTGGCACTATGGGCGTGTCTTTAGGCGGTTCAGGAAAACTATCGGGTCTTAATGCGTTAAATGCTATGGGCGGTATGCTCAAAGGATGGCAACAGGGCAAAAAAGATGTCTTTGCTAAAGAGCAAACTATTTTTGACAAGGAAGTAGCTCGTATTAAGTCCGCAAACGATATGCTTATAAAAGATTTAGAACAATATCAAAAGTTACGAATTACTGACAAAGAAGCCGCTTTAGTTCAAGCTCAAATGATTTCATCTAAGAATCCAGGTGTTGGTGCAGCATTGATTGAATCTGGAAAAGCAGATGTATTGTATGAAATTGCTAAGAAAAATTCAGATATTCATGCTGAAATTATTAAATTGGCTGAAAAGAACAGAGTTAGTGCCAATGGTGGAATGTTGCCAAAAGATGCTAAAACTAAAGAAGATTACAAAGTTAAATACCTAGCATCAAAAAATATTGATGAAATTATTGAACTTTTAAATGATCCTCAAGTGTCCAGGCTAATTACTCCAGCTACTAAATTTACTCCTGACTTTATTCAAAACTTGCGTGAACGATTCCCAGAGCTTGGTCCTAAATTAGCTCGTGTACAAGCCATTGAGTTTGAAACTGGTGGTAAATCATTAACTAAAAATGAGCGAGAAGTCCTTGAGCCAATCTATGGCTGGAAAGGAATTGGAGTTGATGCTTTAAGAACTAGATTGACTGAAGCGCAACGAAATCTTAACAACAATCTTGCTTTAAATGAAGTAACTTACCCAGGATTTAAACCTTTAAGGGAGCAGTTTGATAAGGTTTACTCTGCTACTGGAAAAGTCCCCGAAGTTCCTATTGATTCAAAACAAGATACTACCGATCTAAGATCTAAAGCAAAAGCAAGGATTGCTGCTGGTGGGGACGAAGATGCGGTTAAGAAAAGATTTAAAGAATTGACTGGTGAGGAGCTGTAATGGCTGATCCATTTGCAGATATTCCTGTTAAGGGCGATAAAGCAGATCCGTTTGCAGATATTCCTCAGAAACAACCTGTGGATGAAAGCAAACCTGCAATTACCTTTCCTTCTCCGTTGCCAAAAAGAGAGAAGGGCTTTGCTTCTGGAGTAGTTAGCGGATTAACTGGAGAAGGTGGCGGTCCATCTGTAATGCAACAAACACCGATTGCCAAACAATATCGTGCAGGGCAACAAGTAGGTGAACCATTGGGATTAGCTGCTGACATTGCCATGACCGCTGTACCAGTCATAAAAGGTGGTCAAGCTGTTTATGGTGGCGCTAAGATGCTCGGTGAACGCCTTGCACTAGGAAAGACAGCTAAAAGCCTTGCTGAAGATTTACGCCAATCTGGTACAAAAAGAGCTGGTCAAATTGCCAAAACTTCTGGCGAAGAAATGACCGCTGCTGAACAAAGAGCTGCTATTGCAGGTAAAGCAGAACAAAAAGCAGAGCGTGGTAGTGAATTATCATTGCGCCCATTGCCAGGCGTTGGCACTGAAATGGAAGCTGGTCGCTTTAAACCTATTTCTCAAACTGCTCAAGATATAGGCACAAAGATCAAGGATAGCGCCAGCAATGTAATGAATCGTCTTAAAGCTACTCGTGATACCAATGCCAAAGTAAATAAACAATCTGCTTTTGGTGAAGCATTTAAAAAAGAAGATGCTGGTCAGACTATTAAAGATACCAAGGCTTATGGCAATGCCCTTCAAGAAATTGATGCAATGATTAAAAATCCTAGAACGGGCTTATCTAATGCTCCTGTAGGTGAAATTGAAAATCAGCTTAAAAAAGTGCGTGGAATGTTAGATCGCACTATTGTTGATGTGGATGGCACTGTTATATCCAGAGCACCAGCCAGTTTTGAGGGATTGGAAGATGCAAGACGGTTCTTGCGTGATCGCTCTTTTGGTATGCCAGCAGAAGGATATGATGCTATTAGCCAACAAATGGCAGGTCGTTTAGCAGACCGCATTGAGGCAATTCAAAAAGAATTTTCTCCTGGTATTGAGAAGTTTTTAAAACAATATGCAAAAGATTCTGAGCCTTTACGGGTATTTCAGTCTAAGGTTGGTAAAGCGTTAACCGATGTGCAATTGCCAGGCGGGGGAACTAATTTTGCCTCTGTATCTGCTCAAGACATCCCAGGTAGAGTGTTTAAATCAAAAGAAAACTATAGTGCTTTAGTTGATGCTTTTGGTGGTGATCGCAAATTGGCTGAAGCAGAAGCCAAGCGTTACTTTGCAAGTCAATTAGAGAGTAAAGGCACTGCTAAAGAAGTAGAAAACTTCATTCGTCAAAATAGAGCCATGCTTAAAGAAACCAATTCTTTGCCAATGGCTGAGAAATACGCTATTGATTTACGCACTTTTGAGAAGCGTGGAGCTGCTGCTGGACAAGTTAAAAAATCTGAGGAAACTATTGCTAAAGAGAAAAAACAATTGGTTCAAGATTATCAAACTTTTGAATCCGATCTTTCTGTGGCTGCCAATGATCCAGCCAAGATTGTTACTGCAAGCAATAATTTAGCCAAGAGAATGTTAGAACATGGGCAAATTGACCAGATGAAATATCGTGAATTACAAGGTCAAATTGAAAAGGTACGATTGACGGTGCGTGATGCAAACCAGATGAAAGACCAGATTAAGTTGTTTGTTTATAGAGCGTTAGGCTACGGTGCTTTAGCTACCGTTGGCGGATATGGCGCAATGAAAGCGTTTGAATGAGTAAGAAAAGTAAAGGCGTTAACCCCGATTTAGAGGAAGCAGTAAGCACTTTGCTAAAAGAAGTCATGGCGGATGAAACCGCTTCTTTGACTGATAAATGCAAGGTTATTGATCGTGCCGTCAACATTGAGAAACTCAAACAGAAGATTTCTGACGATGAATGGGGATCAGGATTCGGAACAGTTGATGATAACGATGAGTAAGGTTAAACTGTGATCTGGAATAGATCATTTGGGGATAAATATGGAAGCAGTAGCCTTGGTACGCCTAGCGTTAGGGGTCATTACAGACCGCTTGATAACGATTATGGCTTTAGTAGCAGCGAGCATTATGTGCGGTTGGACAATGTGGAATCCCATGTGGGAACGGGTAACAACACTAGCCATATTCGTAGTATTTTGTTACCTTATAGTTAATGTCAAAGAAAGGACAAAAAATGAGCCTAAAACCGAAAACGCAGGGTAGTACAGGTAGCACACCTCACAAAAGAGAGCAAACAAAGAACCAGCAAACATCTACTGCTGTGCGCCCTCCATTACCTAGAGATGGATCTGCTAATGGAATAAACACTACTTTAGGTGGCAAGATGCCAGCGGGATATGTTTCTGTATGGAACTTTGATGGCAATAAAAACACTAAAAATTCCGCTACTACTAAGCCTGGGAATTGCAGTGGCAAGGACATCTGCTAATGGCAAATAATATCGCTTTCCAACCAATGGGGAAAACGGTAAAGGTAGTTGCTACTGGCGCTGCCAATACCGAATCTGCTGCGTTTACGATTACGGCAGATAGCCCTGTAAACCAGTATTACATTAGCAATGACAATGTTAATAACTTTGCGTATGTTCGAATCAATGCTACTAATTTGTTCAATGTAGCTTTACCTGATACGGTAGCGGGTTATTGCTTGGCTATTCCGCCTTATGGATTTAAAGTATTTACTAACATCCAAGTCGGACCAAATGCCAATGTGTATGCCAAAGTAATTGGTGATGCAGCAAACACTAGCGTATATATTACTCCAGGAGAAGGACTATAGATCCCATAACGATCTTAGCTTCGCTAGTACCAGTAGCGGTTGACTTGGGGAAATCCCTAATCAGCCGTTTTGTTGCGCCTGAAGAATTTAAACCATCTACCATCGAGCAATATGCAAAGATGAAAGAATTGGATTTAGAGCAGTTTAAAGCAATCAATGAAGCTGGCGGTACTAACCCTTCATATCTTTGGGTTGAAGCGGTTACAAGGCTTATGCGCCCATCTGTAGGGCTAATTGTGCTTGGTATTTGGGCTTACACTAAGGTTACCGATCAATCAAGTTCATCCGTAGATAATTTTGCATCTGCAATTGGTTTTTATTTATTTGGTGATCGCAGTTTATTTTATGCAAAACAAGTTAAGTGAAAATTTCACTTACGATGAGCTTGCTCAGTCAGAGGTAGCTAACAGGATGGGGTTTGATAACACTCCTCCACCCGCAGCATACGAAAACCTCATTAGACTGGCAAATAAGCTAGAGGAAGTCAGAACACTTCTTAATAAACCAATTATGGTTACTTCAGCCTATCGCTGTCAGGCGGTCAACGCTGCTGTAGGTAGCAAACCATCTAGTCAGCACCGAGTAGGGTGCGCAGCCGACATTAGAGTGCCTGGCATGACACCCGATGAAGTAGTTAAATCAATCAAAGAATCTGGCATTGAATATGACCAGTTGATTAGGGAATTTGATAGCTGGACACACATTTCAGTACCGAACACCCCTAATTTACAGCCAAGAAAACAAGCCCTAATTATTGATAAACAAGGAACAAAATCCTATGCCTAAAAGTACAAACTTATCAGTTGGTCGTGGTGAAAAGCTCTCTGTTAAACGAGGGGGAGGTTTAACTGCCAAAGGCAGAAAAAAATACAACAGAGCAACAGGCAGCAAACTTAAAGCTCCAACAAAATCAGGACCTAGACATAAATCATTTTGCGCTAGATCTAAAAATTGGAAAGGTGAGCGTGGTAAAGCTGCCCGTAGGCGTTGGGGATGTCGTTAAGGTGCTGGAATGAGTTGCCCTTCAAACAGGTAGCTTCCCATGTGTCCTAATTGCGCCCAAGGAGCTGCCCAAACCTTACCACCCGCAAGCCTCCAGATACGGCAAAAGTGATAATCCTCTGACAACAAGCGATTAGTGCCAGGTTCAATTGAAGTAGCAAAATACTCATGGAGTCTCTCAGCAGGGTGTAATTGACCTGATAGATCACCTACATCATTGGTATAAGAAGGTACTTTTTTCTTGAGTTTTGCAAATACTTTGCGTTTAATCAACATAAATCCTGTGCCACCGTTAAAGATCTCTACTGGCTCGGCTACGGGAACAGTTACTTCACCCGCATAGCCCACTAAATTGACTACAAAGCTACCCGTGTAGTTTTTTAGCTGTTCATTAGGCACACCCGCATCCATTGCTTGCTTGGCACTATTCCAATTGATTTCTTTCTTAGGATAGATACCGCAGATGATGTCCTTGTCTGCCCTTAACATCTCAACAATGTCCTCTGGTCTAAATTTGATGTCTGCATCAATAAACATCAAGTGAGTAGCAGTGGTTTTAAGAAAAGTATGGGCTAAAGCGTTTCTAGCCCTAGTAATGAGGCTCTCATTAAACATAAAGCTGAACTGAGTTTGCACCCCAGCTTGCGCAAGTACGCTAATAGATTGCAATATAGATTGAGTGTAAAAACCTGCACACATACCGCCATACATAGGGGTGGCAATAAAAACAATTGGTTTTGTAGGCTCTTTAGATGTTGCTTTCTTTTTAGGTACTTCTTTCTTTTTAGTTGCCATGATTTTCCTTAAATAAAGTTGTCGGTACTAGCGTTAATCACTTCGTTAATCAATATGTTCTTTCTGTCATTGGAACATTCGTGCATACAAGTAGTCTTAGCATTGAACTTTTGCATATACTCCTTTGTTTCCTTGCTAAACCATAGCTGATGGAAGCTCTGATCCTTGATAGATCCGATGCAACCAGTGCTGTCGTAAGCCTTGTTGTGGCACGCATACACCTTCATGTCAGCACCTATTACGGGTACGGTCTGCATAACGAAGCACCTGTTATAGCTTCTAGTATGAGAATGGCTGCTCCCAGGAGTAGTGTTATAGGTACTGTTAACACTAAAGCGATCATCACATATCGTTTGAATTTTTGCCAATTGCTCATTGACCTCATCAGCTATCTCCTTGTGGTATTCGTAGAAATCAGGCACATACATAGGACTGAAGCGCACATTTTCAACTCCGCTATCTTTTAATAACTGGGTTAGTCCCCCAAGATTTTTGTAATTGTTGCGGTGCACAATATAATTCACAGCCAGATCACAGTTATTATTCTTAATAGCTGCAAAGTTAGTAATATTGCGTATTACGCTATCAAAACTCTTTTCTGGCACATTCCTAAAACGCTTCATTTCCTCGCCATTGGTGTAATCCATTGATACACGCACCCACTTGGCATCTTTGAGAACTTCAGCTCTTTCTTTAGCCAGGTTCTGACCATTGGTGATGATAGACAGGTCCATCTTGAGTAGTAATGTAAGGCGCATGAAGTCTACTATGTCTGGGTGCATCAATGGCTCTCCGCCACCGCTAAAGGTAATTGCTTTAGTACCCATGTTGGCTAGTTCACTAAGGGTTTGCATCATCTTATCTCTTGGGATGATGTCATCTTCTTTCATGTCCTCGTGCATACCACTGACAATATGTTCTTCTTGCCCACCATCTTTTACTCTAAAACCAGTGCTATACACGCAAAAAAAACATCCGTGATTACAAAGGTTAATTGGCTTGACCCGAACATACACGGGTGCTAAAACCTCCCCCGCCACAAAAGAATTTAGCTTTTCGACATGGTGAAAGATCTTAAAATCGCTATATTTGTTACTTTTCATACTAAATCCTTGTATTCAACGAACATTACAGGGTCTGGAATCTTCACAGAAAGGTCGTATAAAGTGGCAATATCCCCCTCATCTTTGAGATTCCACACTGGAAAATTGACCATTTTGCGCAATCCGTGAGTGAAATCTTGTGTATGGGTAATTCCCGTATATAGCGGTTTGTCAGTATTGCCTACAATGCAACGAATAATGACTTTTGGGAAAAATTCACCTTTACTTATTTTCTTGATTTTGTCTAAATGGTTGACCATTGCATCCATTGCGTTCATTAAGAAGTCCATACGCTCAATAAACACGACTGGCAGGTATCCTTGCAACGCTAAACCAATAGCAAAGCCCATCATCAAGTTTTCAGCTACTGGCATCTCAATAATTTGTTCATCTTTGACATTTTTGAGCGTTCCTAAAGCACGACCCTTTTTAAGACCATATCCCACAAAACGCACACGGGGATAACCTGCTAATTTAGTATTTGCATCAGTTAAGGCATCTTTGTAACTCATTTCTCTTGTGCCTTTCTTAGTGCATTTGGGTGAAACTGCCCATGTCCTTCGGGGCTATCTTCCATGCCCCTAATTACCAAATTTCTTTTTTCTCCGCAAACACAACAGACTTCTACCCTTTGCGGTGGCATAGAGCAAAGCATTGTATTTGTTGAGTGCCAACAATGTGTGTGAGCATTCATTCTTGTGCCTTTCTTAGTGCATCAATAGCAATATCATTACCAATGCTGTTTCCATACTCATCGCCATTACCC
>Ga0194038_1000387_pt1 | contig 19293 bp, 17 predicted proteins | sample JunL226m_MetaG_FD_148630 | JGI IMG/M metagenome (GOLD analysis project Ga0194038, IMG submission 148630) | Anoxic zone freshwater microbial communities from boreal shield lake in IISD Experimental Lakes Area, Ontario, Canada - Jun2016-L227-6m | ecosystem: Environmental > Aquatic > Freshwater >... | reverse complement strand
TCTGTGGACTCTGAATTGCGCCTGCGCTCAAAATCACCTCTCTATTGGCATGGACAGTTTTTTTAATTCCCTGCTGGATGAATTCAACCCCAACCGCTTTTTTATTTTCGAAAATGACTTTGCTCACATGGCTATTCGTCAGAATGGTCAGATTAGAACGGTGTTTAGCTGGTTTTAGGTAGGCTACTGCAGCACTACAACGAAACCCTTTATGGGTGCTAAGCTGGAAGTAGCCGACGCCTTCTTGAGTCAGGTTATTAAAGTCATCAGTAGTGGGCACACCAAGTGCATTAGCTGATTTTTTAAACGCCTCTACTAAGGCATGTTTCTTAGGAATTGATGAGGCCTTTAATGGACCTATTTGAGAATGCAGGGGCTCTCCTAATCTGTCATTACCCTCAGCTTTTTTAAAGTAGGGTAATACGTCATCCCAAGCCCAGCCAGGATTACCAAGATCGCGCCAGCCGTCGTAATCCTCTTTTTGTCCACGGATAAAGATCAAGCCATTGATTGAGCTAGATCCTCCTAATGTTTTGCCACGTGGCCAATAGATTTGGCGATCATTCATGCCTGGATCGGACTCAGTTTGAAATTTCCAATTGACTTTTGGATCCCACATAGTTTTTGCATAACCAATGGGTAAGTGAATCCAGGGCGATTTATCACTAGGGCCTGCCTCAATCAGACAAACAGAGTTATTGGGGTCTTCAGAGAGGCGATTGGCTAAAACACAACCAGATGAGCCGCCCCCAACAATGATGTAATCGAATAAGGTGTTCGACATGCTCTTTAGTGTTTTCTTAATCCCAAAATTTCACGTGCTTGTGCTGGCGTTGCAACACTACGGTTATAGGCAGGCGCCATTTGCGCTAAGCGGGCGACTAATTCGGCATTATCCTTAGCGAGCCTGGTCTTATCAAAGCGAGTGTTGTCTTCCAGACCAGTTCTCACATGACCGCCCAACTCCAGTGTCCATTCATTTACCGGTAGCTGATAGCGCGCTACCCCAGCTGCACACCAAGTGGCATCTGGCATCACTGCTTTTAATTCTGAAATCAAAAATTCCAGAATCGAGCGTCTTGCAGGCATGGCATTGGGGATGCCCATGACAAACTGCACATGAGCAGGAGCCTTCAAGAGGCCACGTTCTACCAAGTTCGCAGCGTTATAAAGCATCGCTAGGTCAAAAATTTCTATTTCAGGTTTGATCTCGTACTTGAGCATTTCGCCAGCCAGCCCATCAACAAATTCTGGTGGATTTTCGTAAATACCATTAGGGAAATTCACTGAACCGGTTGCTAGTGATGCCATGTCAGGACGATGAAACAGCATTCCGCCGCGCGCTGCTTGATCACGTCCACGACCACCTGTGGAAAATTGAACAATGATTCCAGGGCAATGTTTCTCGATACCTACTTGTACTGCTGCATATAAGTCTGGGTCTGAGCTGGGACTCTCATCTGGATTGCGAACATGAATATGAGCTAGAGATGCACCTGCTTCGTATGCTTTATGGATCTCTTCTATTTGTTCAGATGTCGTAACGGGAAGACCTGGGCAATCTTTCTTGCGGGGGATAGCGCCTGTCATTGCTACGGTAATAATTACTGGGGTAGTCATATTTTCTCCGTTAAGTTTAATGATGAGTTTCAGATAGGCTGTTTTGAATATCTCTTGCTGCTTGTTGTAGAGGGCCTATATAGAATTCAATGGATTTTTCTTGCATGCGGGGCGCTGGTCCATGCGCAGTAATGGTCGCAAAGGTTTTCAGTTTGGAGTTCATTACTGGTACTGCAATACCGATAAACCCCTCTAGAAAGGCAGATTCATCAAGGGCATAGCCATCCAGACGAATCTTTTCAAGTTCAGGAAAGAGCTTTTTATAGCCCGTAATGGTTTTATCTGTGTAGCTTTCAAAGGGCTCATTTCCTAAAGACCTTCTAACTTGTAATTCTGTCATCCCAGATAAAAATAATTTTCCACTGGCGGTGCAGTGAAGGGGTACGCGCATGCCAAGGTCTACGTGAAGGCGAATAGGGGCACTAGTTTCAACCCGATCTAGATACATGACTTTATTGCCATCGAGAATATTGAAGTTACAGGTTTCACCAATTTCTTCAACTAAACGTTTCATCACCGATATGCGTTGGGAACGGATTGAATCTACGGAAAGAATATTGATCCCCATGATTCTCAGTTTTGCGCTTGGTTGAAAGCGCCTGCCATTTGGGTCGCGCTCAATAAATCCTTGCGTCACTAAAGTATTGAGCAATCTAAAAGCAGTGGGTTTGGCTAAATTGGTGCTGGTAGAGATCGTTTCAAGGGTTAAAGGAAATTCAGATTGGGTGATCGTTTCCAGTATCAATAAAACCTTTTCCGCCATACTGGATTTGGCAGATTCTTCGAATATTTCCGAAGGTGGGGTGATACGGGATAGCTTTGGTGGCATTTATTGAGGTTTTTTGAAAATATTTGCGATTTTAAGTGTTTACCCTTAAAGCATTTCATCAGATGATACTTTAAATTCCATTAGAGAAAATATTAACTAAAAATAAGAGACAATGCAAACAAAAAAGAAGCCCGCTTCCAAAGCGAGAGCAAAGCCTAAGACTTTGAAAAAAAGTTCTAAGGACTTGCCCAAAAAAAAGGCTGTAACGACCGTTAAGGTACCACCCGAATTCACAATGAAGCAGGTGAAGGAGATTGTTGCCTTAATAAGGGATGCTGGAACATTTACTAGTTTTGGCTATAAGACAGATGAATTTGAAATTGAGATTTCTGTCGGTTCCCCGTCTTCTTCGGGTGTCACTACTTTTGTAGCTCCTCTTGCAAGTTCAGCAGCAGCTTCTGTGAATACTTCGGCTGTGGTAAGCACTCCGGCACCATTCGTAATCTCAGCTTCTGAACGCTTGATTTCAAGTCCAATGATTGGAACTTTTTATCGCAGGCCTAGTCCAAGCTCCCCTCCATTTGTTGAGATAGGGGACTTTGTTAAGCCTGACACAGATGTTTGTATTGTCGAGGTCATGAAATTGCTCAATACGATTCCTGCTGAATGTAGTGGTACTGTCTCGAGAATTTTGGTTGAGGATGGTGAAAATATCGAAGCCGGACAGGCTTTAATGGTGATTGAGGTTTCTTGATGACCGTTAAAAAGCCTTTTGAGTTAATCGATGTCACGTTGCGCGATGCGCATCAGTGCCTCTGGTCGACTCGTATGACTACTCCCCATATGTATCCTGCCTTAGCGGATATAGATCAGGCTGGCTATGGCTATATCAATATATTGGGAGGCGCCGTTTTTGATGTGATGGTGCGTTTCTTGCGAGAAGATCCATGGAAGCGTATGGAATTCCTCAGTAAGCATCTCACTACCCCTACGGATGCATTAACACGCGGTCAAAGTATTTATACCTTTGAATTATTTCCAGATGATGTCGTCGCTCTAAATGTTGAACTGCTTGCAGAGTCTGGAGTCAAGGTGCTTACGGTATATGACGCCTTAAATGACAATCGAAATATCGAATCATCTGTAAAGGCCGGTAAGAAAAATGACATGTTGATCAATGCAATGCTTACTTATGCATTAAGCCCAGTGCATGATGATGCTTATTTTATTGCCCGAACACATGAGCTTGTGAAACTGGGGGTAGATTTTATTTCCGTAAAAGATCCCACAGGCTTATTAACTCCAGAGCGAGCTGCAACGCTTTTTCCAGCTATTGTTGCTGCTGCCAAGGGCATTCCGATTAAGTTGCATTCTCACTGTCAGTCAGGCTTAGCCCCTAAGGTTTACGAAGAGGCTATAAAGGCTGGTTTTTCGTATGGGTATGTAGCTACTGATTGTCTTGCCAATGGCGCTTCATTACCATCAGTACTAGATGTGTACGCAAGCGCACAAAAAATGGGAAGGGCGCCCAAGATGAATCTGACTGCATTGCAAAAGGTAGATGAATACTTTGAGTGGATCTGCTCACGCGATCAATTTGCTCGTGGTGAAAAAGCCAGTTATGACCCTGCTTTATACGAACATCAAATTCCAGGAGGGATGATTTCAAACCTGCGCGCTCAATTAGCCACTATGGGCATCTCCCATAGAGAGGCAGAGATTCTAGAGGAGACGGCAAGGGTTCGGGAGGACTTGGGTTACCCCATCTTGGTAAGCCCCTTTGCACAATATATCGTTACCCAAGCGGTTTTGAATGTCATGCAAGGTGAGCGCTATAAAACGATTCCTGACGAGATCAAGCTTTACCTTAAAGGGCATTATGGAAAATTGGCTGGTACCCCAAGCGCAGAAGTAATGACTCACGCTAAAGTAGATTACGACGCTTCTCTCAGACCGGGAGAGTTAATAGAGCCTGCATTGCCTGCATTAAGAAAAAAATGGGGGCGTTCAGTTAGTAAGCAGCAATTAAGTTTGCATGCTTTTTATCCTGAAAACCTTGCTTTAGGATTGAAAGACGGCGCTCAAGAGGCCTTGAAACAAGGACCTGTTTTGCAGCCTTTTACAGAATTAGTGAAGTATTTAGTGATGAAAAAAGAGTATAGAAAAATTAGAACTAGATTGGGTGGTATAGAGTTAAGTTTTACGAGTTAGTTTTTAGACGTTTTTTGTTTGGTTTGAAATACAAGCAATTCCATTATTAAGGAGATCGTAATGAAACAATTTAACGCGTCACGTCGTATCTTTTCAGTGCTTGCAGTTGCAATGCTTTCCGGAGCCCCAATGCTGTCGATGGCTCAAAATAGTACCAAGTTCAATGATTATGGTTGGCCCGAAGGTGCAGATGAAAAAGTTTCAGCAAAGTCTGTCGCTTGGCTCAAGGAAAAAGGTTGGTGGCCATTGCAGATTGCTTTCCAGCCACCATGGTCAGGTCAAAATACGATTAACTTAGTGATGGATAAAAAAGGTCTTTTAGCTAAGCGTGGCATCGAATCTAAATTGCAAGCATTTCCCTCTGGGCCTGCAATTAATGAAGTGATCATCTCTGGTCGATTCCAGTTCGGTAATGGCGGAAATTTCCCATTCACATCGCTGATTGATAAAAATATTCCCGTTAAGACGATTGCGGTGATTAATACCAATTTATTACATGCAGTTTTAGTCCCACTAGACTCCAAAATTCAATCATTCAAAGACTTTAAGGGATCTAATCCTCCTGCAACCATCGGTATTGTGACTGGCTCCTCAGCAGAGTTTTATATTCAAGCTGCTGCCAAGGCCAATGGCATCGAGATTGGCAAGGACATCATCTTGAAGAATATGCCTCCAGGCGAACAAATGGCGATGCCTAAAGGTCTTGATGCGGTGGTACCTTGGGATCCAACTCCAACCATCATGGTAAAAGAGCGTAAGAATGCCAGAATTATTAGCGATAGCTTTCCGTACAATATTTATGAAGGTACGTTTTATGTGCGCCAAGAAGTCATCGATAACGCACCTGATGTAGTGCAGGCATTTACTGATGCAATTGCTGAAGCCACTCTTTGGATTAGAAAAAATCCAGATGCTGCAGTAGACGTGATGCAGGAAGATCCAAATTTGAAAAATTACTCAAAAGAGATTTTGCGTCAACAAATTTCAGCATATAACTTGTTATACAAGCCTAACTACATTTATCCAATTCCAGTGTTCTGGGGTCGTGCAAATGAGCCAATTTACACATGGCTCTATGAAAACAAGCGGATTCAGAACAAGTTAACTGGTATCGATTTTGCGCGTGCTGTAGATACTCGGTTTATGGATAAGACTTTTGAAAAGTTAGGCTGGGCAACCATTACTCGTCCTCCATTTTTGCCGGCTGATTGGTCTGCACCAATGGATAAGACCCCATACCCAACTTACATGAACCCCTTGAATACCACTAAACCGCAGGCATTTCCTGAAAAGGGCGATCTCACCAGAGATTGGTCTTTTGATGGCAAGGTATACAAAAAATAAGGCGTTATGCAAATATTAAATTTTTTCAAGCAATTTCGTCGTTTAGCTTTATTGATTATTCTGCTTGCTGCCTGGGAATATGCCAGTCGGTTTATTCTGGATAAAACAGAAGCTACCTTGTTGCCACCTCCTTCGGGAGTGGCGCAAGGCGGTTATGAATTAATGAAGTCTGGAGAAATCTGGAAACATTTAATTGATAGCTTATCCAGAGAATTTATAGCCTTTTGTTATGCATCCGTGGCCATTCCCTTGGGAATCGTCATGGGTTGCTTTAAGTGGGTGAATGAGCAAGTAGATCCCATTATTGAAATTTTGCGTCCAATCCCACCTATTGCCTGGATCCCATTAAGTATTTTGTGGTTCGGTGTCGGTAATGTTCAAAATCAATTTATTATTTTCTTGGGAATATTTTTCCCTATCTTATTAAATACCATTGATGCTGTAAAGAACGTTGAGCCCAATCTCATTCGTGCTGCTCGCTGCCTAGGTGCAGGCTCTTGGGGTGTCATCACTCGCGTTGTTTTACGCGCTGCTTTACCCCAGATCGTTACGGGTATCCGCATTGGCTTGGGGGTTGGTTGGATGGCATTAGTAGCGGCTGAATTAGTTGGCGCCAACTCTGGCCTTGGATTCCTCATCAATGATGCCCGTACCGTTTTGCGTACGGATTACATTTTGGTTGGTATGTTGGCTATTGGAGTGATTGGTTTATGTTTAGATAGACTGATTCGATATACAGCTCAGAAGCTCATGCCCTGGTCTAGAGCACTTAATGCTTAAGCCTTAAACCTCATCTATCCATCATTTAAATATTTAAATCCATGCCCGCACTTAAAGTAGAACACGTCAGAAAAATTTATCCTTCAATGCATTCCAAGGGACAAGAAGTCTTAGCTATTGATGACATTTCTCTAGAAGTTCAGAAAAATGAATTTTGCTCAATCTTGGGTCATAGTGGCTGTGGCAAGACAACCTTACTCAATTTGATTGCTGGCTTTGAGGCTCCGACTGCTGGGCATATCGAATGCGCTGACAAAGTCGTCAGCGGTCCCGGTTCTGATCGATCAATGGTGTTTCAGGACTATGCCTTATTCCCATGGCTCACGGTTTACGACAACATCGCCTTTGGTTTAAAAATTAAAGGAACTAGCACTTCAGAAATCCAGCAAATTGTGACCCGTTTTGCAGCATTGGTGGGTCTTAGTCAATTCATTAATCACTATCCGCACCAATTGTCAGGTGGTATGCGTCAACGGGTCTCTATAGCTAGGGCATTGGTAGTTGACCCAACTGTTCTCTTGATGGATGAGCCATTTGCGGCCTTGGATGCTCAAAATCGAGCCATGATGCAAGCTGAAATGATTCGGATTTTGCATGAGGAGAGTAAAACTGTTGTACTCGTAACTCACAGTATCGAAGAGGCCATCAATTTATCGGATGTCATTGTGGTCATGACACGCCGCCCAGGCAGGGTAAAGGAAATCATCCGCATTCCAGAGCCTCGCAGAATGGTCGAGGATACTCCCGCTTATTTAGAGATACGTCGTCAGATTCGCGAACTCATTGCTGGCGAGCATGATGTTAGTGAGGCTATTTGATTTTTGAAAGCTTCGCCTCAATCTGCCTACTCATTTTCGCGGCAGTTCTTGGGGGGGTCATCAGAAGACTAAGTGGGTTTGGAGGGGCGTTAATTATGACGCCTCTTTTGATGTGGGTGTTTCCAATACCCTTTCTCATTCCTATCGTGATGTGTGCTGAAGTATTTGGAGGCGTTTTACTTTCTCGGCATTGGAAAGTCCACCAAGATGATCGTGCTCGGCTTTGGCTCATGTTATTTTTTGCAGCAGTTTTTCTTCCAATGGGTATTTGGTTGGGAAGCTTTATACCGCTGGTGATACTGAAGATTTGTACAAGTGCAGTAGTTGTAATTTTTGCAAGCTACTTATTACTAAAGCCTCATGTTCGATTAAATAGTCACAGAGCATTAGATGGAATTGCGGGTGGCTTATCGGGGCTGTTGTTGGGCTCGTGTGGAATCGGTGGACCTCCAGCTGCCTTGTATCTTAATTCCACCAATGAAGCTTTTGATAGAACGCGGTCTTTGCTATCCCACTTTATTTCTGGAATCTCTGTATTTGCGATTGTTGCTGCAAGTTTGATGGGTGGGGGACTTGATTGGATTTCCTACCTTTTGCTTGCAATCCCTTCCTATTGGCTGGGAATGAGCTTGGCTAAAGCCGTTTTAGAGGCTCACGCTGTATCTGATAGCGCACTAAAGAGACTTTGTTTATTGCTTCTGATTGCGAATGGAGGCTTTAATTTGCTGTTTTTGTTTATATTTAAACAGATATAAGCATATGAAATATATATTCTTTTCAGATATATCAATACAGCCTATTCTTTACTCATGAGATCAAGATGTCAGCTTTGATCAAACAAGGGAGCGGAATATGGGTTACATAGTAGAAACCAAACAAGACGCAGTAGCTATATCAGTTTTGCAGACTGCAGAAAATATTCTTACTTTTCCACCAGCAGTAGATCAAGGTGTGAGCGTTCAAGCTAGCGCAGAACAAAAGGCAGAAGTATATTTTCAAATCGAGGATTAATCATCCTGACTTGAGCCTCATGACAGCAAAATATTATTTTTCTACGAAGGCACGCTCAAAGACATAGTCACCCAATTGACCTAGGCTTGGGGAGACCTTAAAGCCTTTGGCATCGAGCATCTCAGCGGTTTCTTTGAGCATAGAAGGGCTGCCACAGATCATTGCTCTATCTACTGATGGATCTAGAGGAGGCAAGCCAATATCTTTAAAGAGCTGACCTGATTCAATCGCGGTAGTAAGGCGTCCAGTGTGTGTGAATGCTTCGCGAGTCACAGTTGGGTAGTAGATGAGTTTTTCACGGATGATCTCACCAATAAATTCATCTTGAGTCAGTTCATTCTTAATGTATTCACCATAGGCTAGTTCGCTTACTAAACGTACTCCATGAATCAACACTACTTTTTCAAATTTCTCATAAGTATCTGGGTCACGAATGATGCTCATGAAGGGGGCTAAGCCAGTGCCAGTGCTAAAGAGATAAAGGTGCTTGCCAGGATTGAGGTCATCAATGACCAAAGTCCCAACGGACTTCTCGCTCACAAGGATGGGGTCACCTACCTGAATTTTTTGCAAACGCGATGTCAGCGGGCCGTCTTGAACCTTAATGCTAAGGAATTCGAGGTGCTCTTCATAGTTTGGACTGGCAACGCTGTAAGCGCGAACCAGGGGCTTGCCTTCAACCTCAAGGCCAATCATCAAGAAGTGGCCGCTGCGAAAGCGCAGGCCTTTATTGCGAGTAGTCGTAAAGCTAAAAAGGGTGTCGTTCCAGTGGTGAACAGTCAGAACGGTTTCGGTGTGATATGCGGCCATAAATGCTTGTAATGAAAAGACTAAATTTTAAACAATCGTTAATTATCCCATTCCTCAGGGTTAATTTCAGGGTAAATGCCCTATAAGTAGGACTTAGTAGTGATATCCATCCAATTTTTAGTAATAAGCAGCTTTCCCCAATCGAGATTTACTGAAAAGGCTATGATGTCCTCATGAGCTCAGCACGCTACTTATACATTTCTTTATTCAGTCTTGGACTGGTCGTTTTTGCCATTATTCTGCAGCAGGTGGGCTACCAAGGTGTAAGTTTCTTGCCTTGCCCCTTATGTATCTTGCAAAGAATTGGCTATCTGGGGATTGCGATAGCTTGCTTTTTAGCCGCCGGCATTACCCCCTTGAGAAAGCTTTTTCACGGTCTAGCCGTATTGTTTGCGGCATACGGCCTATCTGTAGCGGCACGCCAAGTTTGGCTTTTATTCCACCCAGAAATATCTTGTGGCATTGATCCTCTTGAAACTTGGATTAACCAATTTCAATTGGCACAAGGCTTACCTTGGTTATTTAAAGCAGATGGCCTTTGCTCAGCAAAGTTACCAGCTATCCTTGGTCTACAAGTTCCAGAATGGTCTTTATTTTGGTTTGCGGTATTGCTATTTGTATTACTGACTACCTTCTTTAGAAAATCACGTTCTTAGCTGAAAACCATTCCTTCTTTTATAGGAAGCGTAATCTCGTATCTTTAGCTGTATCTGATATTGAAGTAGCTATAGCTAATGCTATAAAAAGAAAAGGCATCCAGAGGATGCCTTTTTTAACTTGCGCGAAATGAGATTAGCACTCAAATTTGGATACCAGATCCTTTAGCTTAGCTGCTACTCTAGCTAATTCAGCAGAGGAATTCTGGATTTCAGAAGATCCAGAAGAGATGCCTCTTGAGGCGATAGCAACCGCTTCAACAGTCTCTGTAATTCTGGCAGAGCTATCCGCAGAAGTAGAGATATTCCGAGAAATCTCGCTCACTGTTGCCGCTTGCTCTTCTACTGCTGTAGCAATAATGCTGGAGATGTTATCAATCTTATTAATGATTTGAGTAATTTCCGCAATGGATTCAATCGCACCCTTGGCATCGGATTGGATGGCATCAATTGATTGGCCGATTTCATTAGTAGCTTTAGCTGTAGAGCGAGCCAACTCTTTAACTTCATTTGCAACAACAGCAAAGCCCTTACCTAGCTCACCAGCACGAGCCGCCTCAATGGTGGCATTCAGAGCTAATAGGTTAGTTTGTTCAGCAATATCGGCAATAACAGCAACAACCTCTCCAATTTGAATGCTGCTATTACTAAGCTTAGACATTTGCTGGTTGGTGCTGTTAGCAATAGTGACTGCCTGATTGGCAACACGCGAGGCTTCCATGGCATTAATCGAAATCTCGCGAATGCTGGTGCTAAATTCCTCTGTAGAAGTAGCAACGGATTGGGTATTTTGACTGACGATATCAGAGGATTGCGCTACTTCATTTGCTTGAGATGAGGTCTCTTCAGCATTTGCATTTAACTGGGCACTTACAGCTGCAAGTTCTTCGGAAGATGCACTAATCATTAATGAATTACTGCTAATTTCCTGAATGGCGCTACGAAGATTATTTTGCAGTTTTTGCGCTGACTGGGCAATTTGACCTACAACGCCTGCGTAATTGAGACCTTCAATAGTAGTGTTGAGACGAGACTCAGCTAAAGCATTCAAGGCTTCTTTAGTTTTATTGAGGGGATTAATAATGGAATGCCTGAAGCGAATTCCAATCAGAATGCTAAATGCGATTGAGATGATAATCGTTACGATCGTAGAGAGAATTGCGTAATGCTTGGCGTCCTCTGCTGCTTGATGGAACAGCATAGCACTTTCTAATTTGGCATCAACAAAGTCCTGTAGGTTTTTTGTAATGCGGGGTTTAAAACCTTGAAACTTTTCACTAAAATACATAGTTGTTGCTGCGGATGGCGAACCCTTTTCAAGTAAAGCAATTTGCTCGATTGCAATCAGGTAAATATCAAAGTCTTCAACTAACTCATTAAATTCCACTCTTGTTTTAGAACGAATAATGTTTGCCTCAATAATTTTGAGTGTCTTATCTAAGTTCGTTTTTAGCTTTTCAATGTTTGCTAGAGACTGTTCGCGGAGTGCTTGACCCTCAGCTTTATTTGAAAGGGTTGAGGAAAGTAGTAGATGATTTAATTCAATGTCAAAGGCTGATGCTTCAATTTGTAACTGCTTGGATTCTTCAATTCCCTTTGTGCCTTGCACATATAGCCAGTCGGTACTTTTGCCGATGACGTAGTATCCATAGATCGAAATAACCCCAACGATTAGGGTAAAACATAGAATCAGACCAAAGCTTACTTGCAGCTTCGTTTTGACTGTAGATTGTCTTTCGAATTTATCTAAAAAGTTGCTAAACATTCGGTGGGGCTTCCTGAAGAAGGTTCATGCGTAAGGCGGGCTATAGGATGAGGCTAGTCATGTGATTATTGCCTAATATAAGCTAATATCTCATTAGCCCTCATTCTATCCGCCCACCCAAATAAATGTCTATTACTATTAGCTTGTATGGAAAATCACGACGAAATCCTCGCTGAATTTATCCTGGAGGCCCGGGAAATCATTGATCGACTTGATGGTGATTTTGTCCGCCTAGAAGAAAACCCTGGTGATCAGGCTTTGGTGGGGAACATTTTCCGGGGTCTACATACCCTCAAGGGGAGTAGCGGCTTTTTTTCCCTGAAGCGCTTAGAGAAGCTTTCCCATGCTGGCGAGAGCTTATTGGGCAAAATTCGTGCTGGTCAGGCGGAGTTAGATTTTGATAAATCCACTCGCTTGCTAGAGATGAATGACATTCTCCGGAGCATTATCGAGGGAGTAGAGACCAATCATGTAGAACCTGAAGGAGATGATCAGGAGCTTATTGCAGTATTGCTTGGGGTTGAACCGGGGGTAATTAAGCAGACCGATCAAATGATTACTCGCTCAGCACAAAATGAAGAAGTGCCTGAGGAATTATCAAAAAATGAGCCACAATCTTTACCTGAAATTCAGATGGAATATTCAGAACCCTCTGAATCGGTTACTAGCAATGCGCCTGGACAAGAAGTTGTAGTACCAGTCAAAGTCAATCCAGAAGTTCTCGATAAGTTGATGAATATTGCTAGTGAGATGGTGCTTGCGCGTAATCGCTTACTCCCATTCTCGCAGCAATCCACTGATAAGTTGTTTACTAGCGCAGTTCGTAGCATCGATCTATTAACCCTAGAGCTGCAAGAGCGCATGATGAAAATGCGGATGCAGCCAATCTACCATATTTGGGATAAGTTTCCTCGTCTGGTTAGAGACGTCTCTGCTGATTGCGGTAAGAAGGTACGTCTTTTGCAGGAAGGCTCTGAAACAGAATTAGATCGCATCTTGCTTGATAGTATTCGAGATCCATTAATCCATCTGATTCGAAACAGTATTGATCACAGTATTGAAACCCCAGAAATTCGGTTAGAAAAGGGTAAATCAGAGCTTGCCTATTTGGTTCTCCGTGCAGCCCATCAAAACGGTACCGTGATTGTTGAGGTGATTGATGATGGTGCAGGGGTCGACTATGAACGTGTACGACAACGCGCTATTTCTCGCGGCTTAATCAGTGTAGAAAAAGCACACTCTCTCAATCATAAAGAGTTGATTGATTTAATTTTCTTGCCAGGGTTCTCTACTCGCGACACCATAACCAATCTCTCCGGAAGAGGGGTGGGTATGGATGTTGTGAAAAACAATATTGAAAATATTGGTGGAAGTATTGAAATCACGAGTATTCCTAATGAGGGTACTCATGTGAGATTGAAAATTCCGCTCACATTGGCGATCTTGCCAACTCTATTTGTAAGGTGTGCAGAGGAAGTATTCTTGATCCCTCAAAATCGCATCCTAGAATTAGTACGTTTTGCACCAAATCAGCCTAACAATGGTATTGAGGATTTTTACGGTACCCCCACTTTCCGCTTGAGGGATAAATTAATCCCCTTATTGTTTTTAAACGAACAGCTCAATTTAGCTGCCAGCCCTCTTACACCAAAGCAGAAGCTCTTTATAGCTGTCCTCAACTTTAATGGCACCTTGTTTGGATTGGTTGTGGAAGAGGTCCTCAATATTCAAGATATTGTGATTAAGCCTTTGGGAGAGTTATTAAGGGATATGTCTAATTTTGCAGGCGCCACCATTATGGGCAATGGCGAGGTTGCTCTGATTTTGGATATTGATGGTATTGCCCGTAAATCCGGTCTGGTCGAGCGCTTACAAGCCAATCCAATCAGGCAGGAAGAGCTTTATGTACCAGCTGTTGAGGAAATGATCTCAGTACTTTTATTTGAGATTCCAGGTTTGAATAAAATTGCTCTACCTTTAGATTCTATTGACCATATTATTAAGTTAGATCCATCTCAAATTCAACAAAATGGTAATCGTGAAGTAGTCTATTTTAATGAGCAGCTCATGGATTTAGTCCGGCTAGATCATTATGTTAGCGGAGGATCTAAGGATTCCCACTTACATCATGCTCGTGCCCCCGTTTTAACATGCCATTATCGTGATCGTTTATTTGGCTTGGTTGTTAAGCAGGTTACCGATATTATTGAAGTGCCCGCCAAGCTGCATGAACTTTCTACTCCACAGCGGGGATTAAATGGTTGCATTATCTACAATGATCAAGTTATCAATGTGCTGGACTTAGAAGAGGTACTTGTGATGCACAATATTCAGGAAGAGTCTGACGAATATCCAAAAGTAATCGACTTATATTTACCCAATTGAATATGGAAAGCACATTCTTAGTTTTTCATGTTGGTGTTTATGCTCTGGGCGTACCTGCGGAAGAGTTAATTGAGGTGAATCGAAATTTAAGATGCACTCAGGTTCCTGGCAGCCCAAAAATGATTCGGGGAATATTAAACCTACGAGGTTTGTTGATGCCAGCAGTAGACATGGGAGCCTACTTAGAAATTGCTGACTCAAAGTGTGAGTCTTTCAGCATCATTCTCAAGGTGCAGGAAAATAATGTTGCCTTGATGGTAGATTCAATTGGCGATATTGTGACGTTTAATACCGCAGAGTTGGTATTGCCCCCAGCCCATTTATCTGGACAGTTTCAAGAGGCAATTCAGGGTGCATTCAGGTTATCGAAAGGACTGTTAATTATCTTAGATACTGGTGCAATATTGCGTAATGCTCAAAATCCGCATGGGTCAGTTCTTGCTACCCTGCAGCCAGTTTCAGCGCAGCCCTAGAGCACTTACTCTTCTTCGCGACGAAGGTGTGGGAACAAAATCACATCACGAATGTTTGGCGCATCTGTGAGAAGCATGACCAGACGGTCGATACCAATACCGCAACCACCAGTTGGGGGCATGCCGTATTCAAGGGCACGAATAAAGTCATGGTCAAAGTACATTGCTTCTTCATCCCCAGCTTCTTTTTGTTCTACTTGCTTGCGAAAGCGATTGGCTTGATCTTCGGCATCATTCAGTTCTGAGAAGCCATTGGCGATTTCGCGACCAGTGATAAATAGCTCAAAGCGCTCAGTAATACCTGGACGGGTATCTGATTCTCTAGCAAGTGGGCTCACTTCAATTGGGTAATCGATGATATAAGTTGGTTCCCAGAGGTGTTCTTCAGCAACCAATTCAAATAAAGCGAGCTGAAGGGCGCCAATGCCAGCGTTCTTCAAGGCTGGTGCATCTGGGTTCTCACCCCCTTTTTTCAACTCAGCACGAATGAAATCGGCATCGTCTAATTCCGCTACTTGGTAGCTCTTATTGGATTGAGGCCCGTACTTCAGAATCGCATCAGTAATCGTAAGGCGCTGGAATGGTTTACTTAAATCTAATTCGCGACCTTGATGAGTCAGTACTGCCGTACCTTGGGCATCCATCGCTGCTGCGCGAATGAGCCCCTCGGTGAAGTCCATGAGCCAACGGTAATCTGTATAGGCTGCATAAAACTCCATCATGGTGAATTCGGGATTATGACGTGGGCTCACACCTTCATTACGGAAGTTACGATTGATTTCAAAAACACGCTCAAATCCACCGACTACTAAACGCTTGAGATAAAGCTCAGGAGCAATACGCAAGAACATTTGCATATCTAAAGCATTGTGGTGGGTGATAAATGGTTTCGCTGTAGCACCACCTGGAATCGGGTGGAGCATGGGTGTTTCGACTTCCATAAAGTCAGCATCAAGCATATGACGGCGTAGCGAGGCAATCGCATTGCTACGCGCTTTAAAAGTATTGCGACTTTCTGGATTGACGATTAAGTCTACATAGCGCTGACGATATTTAGTTTCTAGATCAGAGAGCCCATGGAACTTATCAGGTAATGGACGCAATGACTTGCTCAGTAAGCGTAGATTGCTACTCTCAACAGAGAGTTCACCTTTATTGGTTTTGAAGAGATTGCCTTCTGCAGAGATAAAGTCACCCATGTCCCAATGCTTAAAGGCACCATGGGTATCAGCCCCGCTCAGCTCATCGCTGATATAAAACTGAATTTGACCACTGCGATCTTGAATAGTGGCAAAGCTAGCTTTCCCCATCACGCGTTTAAGCACCATGCGGCCGGCAACTTTGACATGAACTTTCTTGATGGCTAACTCTTCTTTGGTAAGACTGTCATAGTGGTTATGAAGATCTGCGGCTAAATGGGTCGGAACAAAATCATTTGGGAAAGCAATGCCGCCTTCACGTAGCTTAGCGAGTTTTTCACGGCGCTCTGCAATGATGTGGTTCTCATCAACTGCTTCAGTGACTGGAGCGGGTATGTTGCTGGAGTTCGTTTTATCGTTCATATTGGTAGGTAATTAGACGCCTTGCTTCAGGCTGGCTTCAATAAAAGCATCTAGATCCCCATCCAATACTTTTTGAGTGTTGGAGATCTCGACATTGGTACGTAAATCTTTAATACGGCTTTGATCCAAAACATAAGAGCGGATCTGATGACCCCATCCTACATCGGTTTTGCTCGCCTCTAATTTATCTTGTTCTACGCGACGCTTTTGCATTTCATGTTCATATAAACGGGACTTTAGCATCGTCATCGCTTCAGCGCGGTTGCGGTGTTGACTGCGGTCATTTTGACACTGCACCACGATGCCAGTTGGAATGTGGGTGAGACGAACGGCCGAGTCGGTTTTATTAATATGCTGACCACCAGCACCAGAGGCGCGGTAGGTATCGGTGCGAATATCAGCTGGATTAACGTCGATCTCAATGGAGTCATCAATCTCAGGATAGACATAGATCGAAGCGAAGGAAGTATGGCGACCATTAGAGGAATCAAAGGGCGATTTACGTACTAAGCGATGTACGCCAGTTTCAGAGCGGAGATGTCCGTAGGCATATTCGCCATCGACTTTAATCGTTGCACTTTTAATGCCAGCAACATCTCCATCAGATTCTTCGAGGATTTCTGTTTTATAGCCTTTGCGTTCGCAATACTTGAGATATTGGCGATAGAGCATGCTAGCCCAGTCGCAGGCTTCAGTACCACCTGCACCTGCTTGAATATCAATAAAGCAATTACAGGAGTCCATTTCATTATGGAACATGCGACGGAACTCGAGATCACCAATAATCTTGCTATAACTTGCCACATCTTGCTCGATGGCAGAGATGGTTTCAAAGTCGCTTTCTTCTTTAGCCATATCAAATAGCTCAAGAGCGCTGGTGATGTTGGTATTGAGATCTGTCAGAGTGGCAACTACGCCATCGAGCAATTTTTTTTCTTTGCCCAGCGCTTGGGCTTTCTTTTGATCGTCCCAAATGGTGGGATCTTCCAGAATGGAATTTACTTCGCTAAGGCGACGTGACTTTACTTCGAAGTCAAAGATACCCCCGAAGTGCTTGCTCACGGGTGAGCAGGTCAGACAAGGTATTTGAAATAGTGTTTAGTTGTTCAGCTTCCATCCCCTAATTATAAGGGGGTTATTGCTCTTGACCTTTAGGTCCCAGCATCCTCGTCGTGTCCCTCAATCATGAGCTGGATACGGGCTTGGCCTTGAAAGCGATCAGTTACTAAGCGGTAGGCCAATTTGGCTTTAGCAGGCAGGCTTTGGGTGCGGTTAAACCAGACAGCAGTGATAGGTTTATTGCCCATCTTATTCTCGGCTACTCCCAATGGGCGTAGCATTAGCCGTAGGTGTTTTTCTTTCATAAGGCTTTGCTGGGTAATCTCAAATTCTCCATAAAAGACTGGCTGTGGAAATCCTTGACCCCAGATTTCTTCGGCAAGCAGATCACCAATTTCAGGGGTGAACTCAGAGGCTTGAAGGGCGCCATCATGGATATGGCGACGTTCCAGTAATTCATCTGTCAGTAAGCTGCTGGCTACTTCCTGAAAGCAGGCCTCAAACTTTTCAAAATCACTTTTACGAATCGTGAGACCTGCAGCCATTGCATGACCACCAAATTTCAGAATAAGGTCGGGCTCACGTTTAGAAACGACATCTAAAGCATCGCGTAAATGAAAGCCAGTCAACGATCTGCCAGAACCACGTAGCTCTTCACCTGTACTACCATCAGCCGGAGCAAAAACAATGGCAGGGCGATTGAAGCGTTCTTTTAAGCGTGAGGCTACGATCCCAACAACGCCTTGATGCCATTCAGGATTCCAAAGGCAGATGCTAGAACGCTGGGCAATGGTTCCGGCTAATTGATCTTCTGCCAGATGTGCGAGAGCGGCTTCTTGCATGCCTGTTTCAATCACGCGACGTTCACGATTAATGCGATCGAGTTCTTGAGCGATCATCATTGCTTCATCAGCGTTATCGGTTAGCAGTAAGCGGATACCTAAAGTCATATCTGCTAAGCGTCCAGCAGCATTAAGGCGCGGGCCAATAGCGAAGCCCAAATCAAAGGTATTAGCCTTGCGTGGATCGCGCACTGCTGCTTGAAAGAGGGCCTGTATTCCAGGTTGAGAGACTCCCGTGCGGATCCGTTTCAAACCATTAGAGACTAGCACCCGATTATTGCGATCAAGCTGCGCGACATCAGCCACCGTACCTAAGGCGACAAGATCAAGTAAGTTTTCAACTTTAGGTTGGGTTTCATTCGTAAATTTTCCGCGCTTACGCAGCTCTGCGCGCAATGCTACCAATAGATAAAACATCACACCAACGCCAGCAAGGGCTTTACTGGGGAAGGTGCAGCCTGGTTGATTGGGGTTGACGATCGCCCTTGCCTTAGGCAGGCTATCGCCAGGCAAGTGATGATCAGTGACGATTACTTCCATGCCAAGTTCACGAGCTCGGTCAACACCAGCTTCACTTGCAATACCGTTATCGACTGTAATGAGGTATTTAGGTTTGGGGTTTTGCTCAGCTGCAAGCTCAACTACTTCAGGGGTAAGGCCGTATCCCATAGTGAAGCGATTGGGTACTAGAAAATGAATTGGTATGTCAGGCCCACCAAGCAGGCGTAAGCCACGCACGCCCACAGCACAAGCGGTAGCACCATCACAGTCATAGTCTGCAACGATGAGCATCGGCTCTTTGCGTTCAAGGATATCCGCCAATAAGGATGCCGTACTGATGCAATTCTTGAGCTCTACTGGTGAAATTAATTGCTTTAAGTCGAGTGAGAGCTCTTCCGGAGACTCCATGCCTCGTGCCGCATACAGTCTGGCAAGTAGTGGATGAAGACCACTTTGCTGTAACCAAGTAGCAGTTCTCTCAGAGAAGGGGCGCTGCGAAAATAGGCTCATTACAGAATGATTTCTTTCCATGTGAGCGGCTTAGAAATTTTCCAGAACCTCCATGATTTTTTAGAGAGATCTTTGGCTGTAAAGATACGCTCGCGTTTTTCCCCTTTTGGAAAATCGATGATACAAATTTCGTCTAATTCTTTATTCAGTAGCGCTGTGCTTAATGCTGGCCATAGG
>Ga0194038_1000386_pt1 | contig 19316 bp, 11 predicted proteins | sample JunL226m_MetaG_FD_148630 | JGI IMG/M metagenome (GOLD analysis project Ga0194038, IMG submission 148630) | Anoxic zone freshwater microbial communities from boreal shield lake in IISD Experimental Lakes Area, Ontario, Canada - Jun2016-L227-6m | ecosystem: Environmental > Aquatic > Freshwater >... | reverse complement strand
AAAAAAGTAAAATAAGGAGATTTATGGAACATTTAGTTCAAACAAGGAAAGCCCTAACAATTCTAACTGGAATGCTTTTATTAGCATTTGCATTCTGTATTCAATCTTTTGGGGCATCGGATATTGATGCACTCAAGGCAAGCTATCCTCATTGGAATTTGAGCGACAAGGCTCAATACGACAAGCTCGTAAAAATTGATGATTTTATCGAGAAGAACAAAGACAAAGGTTTCGTGGCGGCTTTTGACTGGGATGGAACACTTTACTGCGAAAAAATGGTTATTAAGGAATTAAATCCCCTTGATAACATTTACGGCGGGCAGGGTGGTTTCTATATATGGGGAGCTTTTAATAAGGACAAATTTGGCTTATTTAACCTGTTTCCTTCTTTTAATCCTGAAGGCGATGATTTTAAAGACGATGTGCTCCAGAAAGTCAAAGTTGTAGAAAACCGTTTACCGGACGGTATGCATAATACAGCGCTTCCTCCAACTATGCCTGTAGCCCCATTTCCTATTTACAACGCAGACGGATTCAGTAAATTCAGCCTTGAAACAACAATCTTTCTTCTTGGAATGACACCTGAGCAGATAAAGAAGGCAGAAGCTAAATATTTTGAGGCTTACAGTCCGGCGCAATATGCTTTTTACCCAATGTTTGATGTTTTGCAGAAAATGTGCGATTCAGGTTACAATGTCTGGATTATTACAGGAAGCAGTCCTTATTTTGTGACTAATATGCTTACATATCTCCAGGAAAATGTTGCCTATACAAGTGACAGGCATTATGACTTTTCTAAGTTAATCATTACAAAAGACAATAATTATGATCCTGCTCAGAGCCATATTGCAGGAAATGGAGCAAAACTTACAAAGGAAGGGACATTGTCTGCAGTATATGATGATAGATTTCTGACTAATGATTATGTTAAAAACAATGGCTTGCTTTTCATAACTGACAAGCAGGGCAAGTATCTGGTAATAACAAATCTTGAGACAAAGTTCAAAACCAATGCGGCATTTGTGGCAGGCAATACAGACGGCGACCTTTATGATACAGCTTATGCAATGGAAGGATCGAAGCTAGCTCCAAATACTTTTGCAATATGCGTAGCTCCTCCTGAAACGAGCAAAGTTTACCAGTACTTACAGAAGTTCCCTTTAAATTCTGTAATACTTACTATGGAAGAGGCTTATCCTCAAGGCTCAAAGTAACAGTTTCCGAATCTTAAAAGTAAAGCTGTTCCGGTTTATTACCGGAACAGCTTTTTTTATAGCATAAAATGGCGGGCAAAGCTTTGTATGAAATCAGGTATTAGTGCATAAAAAAAGCCCCCATTGATAGGGGGCTTAATTTTTGGTTGTTTAGCTCAGAATAGTTTTGACTGTGCCGTCGAAGTCTTTGTCAAGCTTCTTCAGGAAGGCTTCCCAGTCAGTAGCATACTTATAGAAAGCCATAGCGGCAAGTTTCTTTGTAAGTATGGCATTGCGGTAGGCCTGCGTATCGCTTGAGTCGAGTGTGGATATGATGTAATCTTTACCAAGTTTCTTGATAAGAACTTCCGGAATGTAGTGTTCGAGTATCTTCCAAACAGTTTCTTTGTTGCCAAGGATTTTGTCTAGATTGGTTTCGAATTTATCCTGCAGCGAAAGAATAGCCTCGCTTGTATCCACTGAAAGAACAAAGAGCGGTGTGTCTTTTTTGTTCTTTTCGTAGATATCGATAAGGGCTTTAGTTTCAGCCTTAGAGCAAGTTCTAATAATATTATTTACATTCTTTATCAGTCCCCACCTTGTAGGAACATCATTGAGGAGTTTTTCATCATAAGAATCTCCGAGCAGGAATGCAGTAAGAACTTCTGCCAGAGAACTGGACATTACACCGCCCTTATTAGCTGTCGAATCTTTAATATGTTTAATATCAGAATTTTTGGCAATATATCTTCTGGCTGAGTCGTCAAAGAATACATTAGCACCTTCAACGATGTATTTGAGTTCTTTGAAGTTTGCAAGGAAGTCTTTTACATTCCCGCCATTAACAGTATCCTTGAATCCGCCGCAAGGTATGAATGCTTTGATATTAGCTTTCTCGATAAACTTACGGTTTGCAGGATTTGTAAGGAATGACTTGTGGAACATAGCCCCATCTTCAACAATTGTGCCATCCGGAAGTTTTACATTCTTGCTGAGTCTTAGAAGCATGAAACCTTCTTTGCTGATTTTTTCTTTCGGATAGAGAAGAGAGTTAGCTCTTGGAGAAGTGTGGCGCATGAAAGCTATCTTCATCAATTCTTTTTTGTCAAGGCCATTAGGATCATAAAGAATTGAACCACCGTCAATTACGAGGCAAATCTTTCCTTTGTAGCACTGGATCTGATTGCATCCAAGGTCGCCATCCGGACCGCCTGTCATCATAAAATTGAGGTTTTCTTCCTTGTCGCCGTAATGATCAATCATTGTCCTGAAGCATTCCATAATGCATGTAGTGGTCATGCCGCTTACATCTATTTTGCCACCGATTTTGGAGTAGATCTTTTCCATGTCAGTAGTTATGAGAACGGATTCGCCATTGATCTGGAGTTCTGTGCCTTTATCTTCCTTATCAAGGAGCCCGAAGATATCGCCATTTTCAAGTACGCCGAAAACATCGTGAGGTATTCCGAAACTCTTACCTGTTGTGATTGTTCTCCAATACTTGTAACCTCTTTCGCGGGCATGGTATGAAACTGTGTCCATCATTGGAGCTGTACCTTCGTCTGGTCCGAAGAACACCATCTCAGTTTTGCCAAGGTAGTCAACAATTTTATCAGAAGGCAACATTAGGTCGATTATTCCGTCTGTATAGTCCATAAGAGCAGACAACCCTTGACTTGCATATAGTGCGTGAGGAATTACGACGCCCTTTGAACCGCTTTCGCAGATGTCTTTGTGCTTTAGTCTCTGAGCTTTTGGGCCGAGAGCATAATTCAGAAGAAGCGCTTTGTCTATTTCTGAACCGTAGTTTGCCTTGGTTATTCTGAGGAGTCTCAACCCGCCTCTGGCAATGTCTTTAGCTCTCAGGTGCGTTCCGCAGGCATAGTGACCATTAACAAAAAAGATACCATAGACAAACTGATTAAAGACCAGCGGGTCAAGTATGTCATTGTTAAATCTGAATGCATAAGCTCTCTTTTCTTCCTTGTAGAAATTTGTCTTGAGAAGAGCTGTATTGAACTTGTACATGTATTTGAATATTTCATAACCGACAGGCTCTTCCATGAATCTGATGGAGATAGTCTTATTGTATTCCTTGAACTTATCCTGAATATCCTTATCAGTGATAGAAGCCTTCTTATTAGGATTGAACTTAGCATCGAAAATCTTGAAGAGGAACTTTACAAGGTCAACATTATTTTTTGTGTACTCAGTAATGGTCCTGTAAACATAAGTGCTCTTATTTGAATCATGAAGTCTATTGGCAAATGCATCTCTCTGGTCAGCATTGGTTAAACTCTGGAGAATTTCTGCATCAGCATGGTTTTCTTTGTATATGAACATGTGTGCAAAATCTATCAGATTGCCGCCAAAAAGCATTTCCTGAAATGTGAGCGAGCCATTTACATAGAGTTCTGTGATAGGATTGATTGCGAAAGTCAGGAAAGCGCAGAGATCTGCAAGTATTTTGGCTTCCTGTTTTCTATTTACTTCGCCCATTGTATATACAGAAAAAATAGAAGAGAGGATATCCCCGCCTGTGTAGTATGGCTCCCAATATGCTCTTTTTAATGTCATTCCGTTTTCTTCAAAAAGTTTTCTAAGAACAGGTAATTGAGGTAAAGCGAAGTCGCTTATGAACATAAATCTTGTCTCGCCTGTTTCTGGCAGATTAAAAACTTCAATATGAGGAGCTACAGAACCCTTGGCATCCTTGTGGAACTTCTCATAACGCTTTCTTGTATTTATAGGCGTAGTTTTAAAGTCGCTTGATAGACTGAAAAGGAATGGTGATTTTGTAAAATCTTCCTTTTTACATCCCATAATGCAATGAGATCTTACAAGGTATGTATAGTATTTACTTTCTGGGCAATAGTAATATTCTCTCCTGTGACCGCTGATGAAAGGACCAATAGCTTTTTCCATTTCGTCTCTGGTTTCTTCTGTAGCTATTCTTATGCTATAAGTGTCACTGCTCAGTGAGTATGAGAATCTTGAATGGGAAACTCTACCAATCAGTGAAACCTTTCCACACTCTTCTTTGATGCTCGTAGCAATAGTTTCAAGGATATTTTTCAGAGAATCTTTTGTTATGTTCTCGAAGAAATAATTTGGCAGGCCCAAATCATTTAAGAGTATTCCTGCAGCTAGATTAAGGCTGTTTGCTGTTAGCATTCCTTCTTCAGAGAGATCTATGACTGCTTCGTAAAGCACTCCGGGGTCAAGGTTGACATTTTTTGCCGCATTGATTATGTATTCTCCATGCGATTCAGATGATTTTGATGGGCAACCCATCGTGCAATTTGCGTCTTTACTCATTTTTCTACCTTCCTTTTTTTGGTGGTTAGGTTTGATGGTTATATGAATTATATTTTAAGACTAAAAACAAACGATTCTTTTGGGATATAAATACAAAAATACGCAAGAAAATAAATAAGGAAAAAAGCAGAAAGGCACAAAAATAATGGAAAGCCGCTGAAATGCTTTCCTGCGAAAGAAGAAAGACATCAAAACTTTTCATTCCTCCCCCTTATTAACCTTAAAAAAGAATCGAAAAGTAAAGATTAAGTATATTGTAGAAAATAATTAAAGCAACCTAATATTAAGTGCAAAAACAGATTTACTAAGACCCCATGATACGATAAGGATTTTTGCTGCTATTTACCTTCTTTGACCTTACTTATTGACTCTATACAGCATTTAAGATATGCTTATTCCCATAATAATATATGGAATAGCTGTTTCTGACTGACTCTGATATAGCAATGCCCCGCGCGAGCAGAAAAGCGATTCCCGATCTGGAGGAATTCACTATGACCATGGAAGATAAAAGCATTTCTATAAACAAACCGCCCGTAAAACACAACTACAACGAACTTTATTCTACCGACAGACATGAGTTTAATGACATTTCCTACCAGAATCTTATGCAGGGGCGCATTATAAATGTGCTTCTGATATGCTCCAATTACGATTACTTTATGCTAGAAGAAGACGGGCGTATAAATGAAAAAATCTTTCTCGAGTATGCATCTATAAATCTTCGCTATCCTCCTCAATTTACTCAGGCAAGCTCATCGGAAAACGCTTTCGAACTTTTGGAAAATAAAAAGTTTGATTTGGTTATCACCATGCTCAATGTGGGCAAGATTGATGCCTTTGAAATGGCAAAAACAGTAAAGAAAAGATACCCATCCATCCCAATAGTGGCGCTCACGCATTTCTCGCGCGAGGTGTCCATTAAACTTGCTAACGAAGACCTCAGTTCGATTGACTATGTATTTTGCTGGCTTGGCAATGCCGGTTTACTGTTGGCCATTATTAAACTTTTAGAAGATAAGATGAATGCCGATTATGATGTTAACCAGAAAGGAGTACAGGCTATTTTACTAGTGGAAGACTCTATCAGGTATTATTCATCATACTTGCCCACCATTTATAAAGCCATTTTTGATCAGACCAATGAACTGATGACGGAGGGACTCAATGAACATCAGAAAATGCTCCGCATGAGAGCGCGGCCCAAAATTCTCCTTGCGAAGAACTTTGAGGATGCAGTAGCACTTTACGAAAAATACAAAAATAATCTTTTGGGGGTCATTTCCGATATTTCTTATAGCAGGGAAGGACAAATGGACAAGGAAGCCGGGATTAAACTCGCCCGACTTATCAGAGAGGACGGTTCCAAAATTCCCATACTTCTGCAATCTTCAGATAATTGGGATTTTGCGGTAATGAAAGAGCTTGGCGTAAACTTCGTCAATAAATATTCCAAAACACTGCTGGTCGAACTGAAACACTACATAAAGGAAAATTATGGCTTCGGTGATTTTGTATTCAGAACCCCTGATATAGACAGCGCTAATAACCTGCAGTCTTTACAGGTAGAACTTTCACAAGTTGATGCAGAAACACTTATGTACCATGTATCCAATAACCATTTTTCTCGTTGGTTTAAGGCGAGGGCATTGTTTGCCATAGCCGAATTGTTTTCTCAAAAAAGTACTGAAGACTTTAATAATATTGAAGAAATAAGGAGCTACCTCATAGATACTATTGCCAATTACAGAAAAACGACAGGCCGCGGTATTATCGCCAGCCACATAGACGAATATGCCATATTCACCCGCCTCGGCGACGGACAACTCGGTGGCAAAGCAAGAGGCCTTGCATTCATTGACTCCTTTATAAACAAGCATAAGCTCATGTTCAATTGGGATAATGTGGCTGTCTCTATTCCGAGAACCATGGTGCTTACCACAGACCTTTTTGATGAGTTTATGGAGGAAAATAGTCTCTATGAATTTGCCCTTTCGGATGTAACGGATGAGCAGGTTATTAAGCGTTTCAGTGATGCCTTGCCACCATTGCGCATGAAACAATATGTCGAAGAAATATGTGTGGCTATCAAATCACCTATGGCCGTGCGTTCTTCAAGTCTGCTCGAAGACAGTCACTACCAGCCCTTCGCTGGAGTCTATTCCACCTTCATGATCCCGAACAATCACCCAGATGAAAAAATAAGGCGCTACCAGCTTGAGCAGGCAATCAAAAGTGTCTATGCTTCGGTGTTTTTCAAGGAAAGCAAGGCTTACATTTCAGCCACATCTAATGTGATAGATGAAGAGAAAATGGGCGTGGTTATTCAAAAAATATCAGGTAGTACCTACGCGAATCGCTACTACCCTACAATTTCAGGAGTAGCCCGTTCTGTTAACTTTTACCCCATAGAACCTGAAAAGTACGAAGATGGTATTGCCAATATCGCTTTTGGGTTGGGAAAGACCATCGTAGAGGGGGGCATTTCCCTGAGATTCTGCCCTAAATATCCGAAGAAAGTATTGCAGCTCTCTGTCCCTGAATTTGCCCTTAAAGACAGCCAGAAGGAATTCTACGCCCTAGATCTTGACCCGGAAAAATTTCATTCATCTGTAGAAGAAACAGTTAATCTTCTCAAACTCAGCGTCAAAGATGCAGAAAATGATAAAGCTCTTAAATATGTGGCATCCACATACGATTACCACGATCAAATCATCCGCGACGGCATACACGAAGGCGGAAAGAAAATTATCACATTCTCCAATATCCTAAAATACAACACATTCCCACTTGCGAATATTCTTCAGAAACTATTATTAGTCGGGCAACAGGAAATGAATTGTCAGGTGGAGATCGAATTTTCAGTCAATCTTGATACTTCCAAAGAACAGCCTCAGGTTTTTCACTTCCTGCAGATTCGACCGATAGTTGAAACTCAGGAAAAGAGCCAGATAAATCTGGAACAGCACTCAGACAAAGAAACAATCATTTACAGCGAAAAGGCTTTGGGCAACGGCATTATAGATAATCTATTTGATATTGTGTATGTGAAATCTCAGGCCTTTGATCCAGCGGACACAAAACTCATTGCTCTTACAATTGATAAACTCAACTCCCAATTTGTTGAGCAGAAGAAAAACTACATCCTTATTGGTCCAGGTCGCTGGGGTTCAAGCGATCCATGGTTAGGGATAGGAGTAAAATGGGCACAAATATCCTCAGCCCGGCTTATTATTGAATCTGGATTGAAAAACTTCCAGATTGATCCGAGTCAAGGTACGCATTTTTTTCAGAACCTCACATCTTTCGGGGTAGGCTATTTTACAATTAACCCTTTCAATAAAGATGGGTTTTATGATGAGGATTTCCTAAATAGCCAGAAAGAAGTTTTCGAAGATAAATATGTGCGGCATGTGCGATTTGATCACCCTGTCATTGTCAAAATTGATGGAAAGGATAAAAAAGGAATCGTTTATAAGCCCGCATATTAGTAGATTCGCTCTTCCGGCTCTTCCCCAACAACAGGGGCAGATTATAAGTTGGATTCTGGCATAAACAAACCAGACTTCGTGAGCTTAGCAAGAATCCTCTCTATGGTCTCTTGGGAGATATGCTCCTCATTCATGCTTTCTCTAAGAAGTTTCTTTATGGGTTCTAATTTAGGATCGTATTTTTTCTGAATCATGCCGAAATAGAGATCATGCTTACGCTCATGTCCTATGACTTCATGAACATCATGAATCTTTTTGCTGTCAAAAGGATCTACAAACTGATAATATTGATCCATTAATGGAATCTCTTCGTCAGATGAGCTGAAATCAGGAAAAACTCTATCGTTATTTATTCGCAGGCTATGAAGGAATTTTGCGTTTTCATCCCTGCTACAATTTTCTCTTCCCTTAAAATAGTAGTCAGTTGCCTTTGATTTGAGTGTATAGATTGTTTCCTTTACTCCAACATTTTTACCCTTTAATTTTTTGAGACCTCTACCTATCCAGAAGTAAACATCTCTATTGCTCAGGCATTTTTCAATAATTTCCCTAAATACTTCATTCTTTCGTCTCTCTGTAATGTCAGTGAATATGCCAAGCAAACCTTCAATCCTTCCATAATTATCAAGTATTGGGAGTTTTGATATCAGTCCCCATTTTTTCTCATCACTGCCAGGGATGTAAGCTTCTCTATTGATTATAGCTTTTCCTGTTTTTAGTACTTTTTCGTCTTCTTCTGAATTGGTATTTGCTTCATCTTTTGAAAATAAATCATAATCAGATTTGTTCTGAATACCAGGAAAAGGTGTCAAGGATATGTTTTTGAGGAAACTCGAGTTTGCCATCACATACTTCAGCTCTGTATTCTTCACATAAAAAAGAGATGGCAGTGATTTGAGCAGAGCCTTAATGATGACTGTTGAGTCGGACAACTCTTTGATTATTGAATTAGACTCAAAAATATAGTGGTTAATTCTGCTCTCCTGTTCTTCACTGTCGGAGAAAGCAAGAGACATTGCTGAAGGTACCGATTCATTAATATTATTGTCTGATAGGGATTTATCTGGAGCAAGATCTGAAATTTTATCAATGGTGATTTTTAATATCCTGGCTATTAGTCGTATTTTACTTTCGGTTGGAATAATCTTATTTCTCTCCCATGCGCTTATGGTAGTTCTATGGATTCCCATTTTTTCTGCAAGCATTTCGGAAGTGATTTTCTGCTGAGTTCTTATCTGTCTGAGTTTATCACTGTAAAACTTCATATCGTATTTCTTCTATGTGTTTATTGATGTAGTGCCGTGTAGTATATTCTACGGGCGTAAGTGATTATGTCATCATTTATTGAATATTTCTTGACAAAATAAAAGTTAAATGATATAAATTTCATATCACACAGAATTTCAAATAAACCAAAGGAGCACATATGTTCTCTAAGAAAACACTAACACTAGTAGCGGCCGGATTAACTGCTGCTGCATCGCTCAATGCTGGTCAGCAAATACCAAGTTACCAATCATTCAATCTGAGTCTCGATCCTATAACCGTCTCAATTGCACAGGAGGGGGCAACCTTCACGCCTAAAGATCAATTAAAAATTGATGGCAACCCAACCGATTTAAAAGATTCGGCTATTGCCATGGCAATTGGATATTGCGTATTTCTTTCGCTATCAGATGTAATTAAAGACCTTCAAGATAATGGTGCAGATACAGCCCATTTAGATGAAATCATGACAGGAATGAGCATAAATCAGTGGATGGCCACGGCTTTTCTCGAGTCGAATTTTGTCAAAACAACGGCACATTCAGGTTTCTATCAGATTGACAATTCTCCAACTGATATTGCTGGGAACATGCCCAGTAGCCCTCCATACTACACTTTCCTGAGAAAACTCAATGGCGGGGCTCTTTACGGACCTGGGCAACCTCTAACAGATCCATCACAAGTTACTCCTGATAATCCGGAAGGATATGTTTATGAAAAAGATGCCAATGGTAATGTAATAATGGTAACGGGTTACCCTCCTCCTGATTATAAGCCTGCGTTAGTTCCTAAAAAAGTTGCCATGACAGCCACTCTCTGCGAAATGACCGAGAAAGGTTTTATATGGGAATCTGTTGAAAAGGGATATTACGATAATGTTTCTTACACATTCAACAAAACCGCTAATGCCCAAAATATCCCATATAAGGATTTCTCTCTTGCAAAATGGGTTTTGGATTATGCAAATATGCAGCAACCTACGCAAGCCCCTTATATTTTTAAAACTGGTCCGGGAACTACGAATTCTATCCCCGACAGCAATGTTTTTATTCAGCCATACTCTGCATTAGGAATGATAATTTCTTACCTATATAATAGAGGTCAGATGCCTTATGATTCTACTTTACCTCAATCTACAATGTATGTAAAGGTATTGGCTAATAACGAAGCTTTTGAAACTGAATTTAATTCTTACCCATCAGGTGAAGATGGAGTGTCATACGGCATGAGATATATATGGCAGATACCATGGCTGGTCACGATGCTCAATCAGAGCAAAAATGTCTATTCAGAAAATATTTCAGAATCAGATGTGGAAGCTGTTCTTAATGTCCTCAAAGGTTTCTACAATGGCGGCGATGCCACTGGTGATACAGTAGTAGAAGCAGGAATAACTGCGGCACAAGATTCAAAGTTAGTATGGGGTAAATCTTATAATTCTACAGATACTTTCAATAGTATCATGGCTGTGACTAAGGCTATGCTTGATGCAAGTACCTCCATTAAATAAGTCGAACTAATCAATCTTCCCTGAGATGCGAAAGTTTCTCAGGATTTTTTATTTTCTCTTGATTGATGAATTTAGGAATCTGACTGATAAACTTATACAGAAAAATAACTTTAATGATTAGAGGCATATATGGAAACGACTCTGACTAAAGACGGAAATATCTTTACTCTCAAGGCAACCGGGCAAATAGATATTCAGACGAATCCACAATTTGAAAAGGCAGTCCGCTCAGCTCTCGATGAAAAACTCGAAAAACTTATACTGGACTTTTCAGAACTCGATCTTATCTCAAGCGCAGGCATCAGGACTCTTATCCAGGCAGGCAAAGAAGTAAATAAAACAGACAGGGAAATTGAATTTCTGATTTCAAACCACGGCATTGTAAAAGAAATCTTCTACACTACCGGAATCTACTCGCTCTTTAATGTCGCCGAAATTACTCTAAAGAAATCCTAGTTTATAATAATGAACAGATTCATATGCAGGCTATTGCTATTCATTGCGATATCATCAGTCTTGATAATATTCAGCAATAAGAGCTTTGCTGACAATATTTCTTCCGAGCAAAAGAGTGAGACTCTAAAAACCCTTTCTCAATACAATGATTCAACTCTGTCTGCCGAAGATGCCAAAGCTATTCATCAAGCCATGCGAGAAATAGGCATTAGCGGCGGCCCAACAGAAGACGAAATCATTCGTTCGGCAGGGATTGACCCGGAAATACTTAAAAAGTTAGATCCGCCTCCAGATAGAAACAATAGCGATAAGGACAAACAAGCAAATGATCTAAAGAGGAAGGAATCCATAAAGAAAAATAATACAAAGGGAAATTCGGGCGGCAATAATTATAATGTTGAACAGGCCATGAGCGACAACGCGCAGTTATCCACCATCGCATTCAGCGCTCTTGCATTTATTACTGGCAACGCCTGTGGCGATACCTTCTTTCCTCCTGGTAAAGTGGCTGATTTCTTCGGTTTTCAGTATATGCGCGATGTTGACACAGCAGGATATGGGCACAACACTACTTTCCTTTCTCGGATAGCAAATAATGTGCTTTATATATTAAATGACGATCAGAAAGCAAAACTTCTCTCTTTAGCAAAAAAACAATCTCCGATATATGTAAAATTTGCCTATAACCGTTTTCTATTGACAAATGCCTTTCGCCGCAATATGGAGAATAAAATTCCTTCTGGATCAACAGGCCTTAGTCCTAAGGCTGTTTCTGAATTTACTGCAGGGCTATATAGAAATGATGCTGATCTTAGTTACAACCGTGCTTTAGTAATGGGAGAAATAATCAGGTCATTTACTGATAAACAAAAGGCATACCTTGCAAAGATGCAGTTTAACAACTACTCATCCTGGCCTGAAGTTTCAGAGGACACTAAACTGAAGAAATCCATGAACAATAATCAATTTGTTGCTGTTATGACTTATGCCAGTGAATTGTTTTCCTGGTACAAAGGAAGTCTTGATGCTGATGTTTATTTCTGCCCTGAAAGGCATGGCACATACTTTGGAGCTTTTTTTATGAAAGATTATCCTGCGATGAATAATCCAAATTATTTTATAAGTACATCACTTACTGGGGATAGCGGAAAAGAGTTCCTCAATATGCTGAACGCCAACCAAAGAGCCATGATTACAGGAATTATTGAGGAACAGCGTCCATTACTCTCAGAAATTAAACAGATAAGAACAGATGTCTCAACTGAGCTACGCAAAGCTATCACAGGCGAAACTATTGATAAGGAAAAAGTCTATTCTCTGATTGAGCGTTACGGTTATCTAGATGGCCAGATGTCTGTATTGTATGCTTCTAGGTTTTCATCTGTGAATAAAACTCTGACTGTGGCGCAGAAGGCATCTCTTGTAAAACTTCGTAATCTTGATGCTATTCCTAAGGGAGCATACAGATATTCAACACCGGTCTCAATGCCCGAGATACCAAATACCGACTTTTTGTTTGGAGTAGGCAGCGCCCCTGCAAATGAAGGACAATTAACACCTCCTGAAAGTTTTGGGAAAGCAGATGATTCCAACAAAGTTGGAAACAGAAATAAAAAGCCAGCACAAGAGTAGTTAAAGGAAATATTCTACACGACCGGCATCTACTCTATCTTCAGCGTTTGATCAAATCAAGCTGGGCTTTGCGGTGTTCGGCTCTTAATTTCTGCATATCTACATTAACTAGATGCCCGTTATCCACTTTAATCTTGCCTGCTACCATTACCTTATCAGCACGAACGGCGCCGCAGATAATAAGAGCTGCCAATGGCTCATCTGCGCCCCAGAACTGAATGTCATCTAGTTTGTACATAGCGATATCTGCCTGTTTACCAGCTTTTAATTCCCCGACATCATTCCTTCCAAGTACCTGAGCCCCTCCAAGAGTTCCCCAGCGTAAAATATTTTTATGGCTGATTTTAGAGCTGTTATGAAGTCTCTGGAGTAAAAATGCCTGACGCAATTCCATAATCATATTGGAATGGTCATTTGATGCTGAACCGTCAACAGCTATGCTGACTTTACAGCCGGCTTTTTCTGCGGCGATGCTTTTAAATACTCCTGATGAAAGAATCATATTCGATGACGGGCAATGGCTCATTCCTACTCCTGCCTTGCCAAGCCTGGCGAGTTCTTCGTCTGTATAGTGAATGGCATGAGCAAGCCAGGTTTTGTCATTCAGCCAGCCAACCTGATCAAGATAGTCAATTGGCCTGCATCCGAACATTTTCAGACAGAAATTATTTTCATCTTCCGTTTCTGAAAGGTGTGTATGCATTGGATTAAATAGTAACAATATCGTGCAGTATATGCTATTTCTATCAATATTATTATTGCTCAAAAAAGCAAAGAATCTGGTTGTAAAAATTTCTCTTGAAAATCTAGTATCTGAAGCTACGGCATTAGTTTTTGATACTTCAGCTTTGATCTATACCCAGGAACAAAAATAATGTAGATGTAAGGTTATATTCGATAAGAGCAATGTCCCGCAAAATTACCGGAGCAAATGTCCACAAGGCAGAAAATCTTCTTGGGGGTACCCGCACAATCATAGAGGAATACGGCAAGACAAAAGACAAGGCATGGCTAGAGCTTTACACTAAAGCCAAAGAAGAAATAATTAAATTCCTAAACTCCTGATAGTTGGTTCTGCCAGTTTTTAGCATTAGATTACTGTCATGTTTCAATCATCAGAGTTGCTGCCACCAGAAATTATCTTTAATGATCACAAATGAAAACAATGATTAGCAAATCTTTTTTAGAAAAATATATATTTTACCTCCTCTTTATTATTATATCATTGACCTTATTTAACTCGTTTTGTGTTGACAAACACTTATCTGCTGATGGCGTCTATTATTTTGCCTGGATTTTAGATAATGGTGATTTTATAAAATTTGACTGGTCTCGCCAATTCGCCGATTACCTGACTCAATGGCCTCTGGTTCTTGCAGTTAAATTCGGATTAACAAATATACAGATATTGCTTAAGTTTTTTGCTTTGGGTCTTTATTTCCCATTTATGATTTCATTCTTACTGTGTGTTTATGCTTTGCGCAAAGAGGCGAAATCATTATTGATATTTCCTTTAATGAGCATGGCTGCTGTCTGTTTGAGTTCTGATTTTATATTAATATCCGAAAGCCTTGTTATGGCCAATATGTCATGGCCGATACTATTAATTCTGCTTAGAAGAGATCCTCTTTCCTGGATAGACGGCATTCTGCTCTGGATCCTTTTAGTCATTTTCTGCCGTCTCTATCAGACTTCAATAATCCCGGCGTTTATCTATGTGTTTATCTGTATCGGGCGCCTGCTAAATGATAAAGATAGCAAGCAAAAAGTTATTCTAATAAGTGCAATTTTATTATGCCTGATAGGCATTGCTGTATCTTTCTATTTTATTCTTTATCCCAGGGACACTGCTAATGCTGCGGGTTTTTTATTTGGAATGGTTGCGAGCTTATTTATGTCGGCGGCAATTATTCTTCTTATAGTTAAATCCTTAGTTCCCTTCCGTAAAAATTTCAGATCCGTTATATTTTCGATATTGTTGATATTAGCAATTCAGATCATAATATTTGTAGTAGTAGAACAAGCATTGAAAGCGGAGATCCTCGTGCATTCTTTAGGTGATGGAGCGCTTGCTTGTGTTTCATTTATAAATAGGTCATTAACTATCACCTTGTTGCCCGCGCTTTTAATTACTGCAGTTTTGGTGAAGTTTTGTAAAATCCAATTAGACAGATTCTGCGTCTTGTCCTTATCCTTATTCATTTTAATTATGGTGGCTGAATCCTTGTGCACCACATATGAATGGAAAGTTTTTCGTGACCAACTTACACAAATAGTTAAAACTGGCAATGGCTATATTCAGATTGAAGATACCAGCATCAAAGGTAATCCATGCCGATGGTCATGGAATAACACTGAACTCGGACTTGTATGGTCTGCTCCTAACATCAAATCCATTATATTAAACGAGAGCCGTTTGAATAGCAATAACCATTGGCAGCCATTTGATCCTCGTGAAACACTAATACTAAAAAGGTATTTAAAATATGATGATTCTTTACTCGCGTCAATGTAAGGAAATGATAATATCTTTGTCTATAATTCTCTTCAATTATATAAGGATCTAAATTATGCTATCAGCTAATCTTAAGAAAGAATCTGCAAGAACTTTAAAATACCGTCATCCATGGATTTTTTCAGGAGCCATCAAGTCTATTAAAGGAACACCTAAATCAGGTGAATCTCTGGAAGTTAGCTCGGAGGAAGGTGAAATACTGGGATATGGTTCCTACTCACCCAAATCCAAGATAGCCATTCGTATGTGGTCATTTTCAGAGAAGGAAAAACTCGATGAAGAGCTTATCAGGAAGAGAATTACTGATGCTGTCTCTTTCCGCCTGAAAAGCGATCTATTTAAGAAGAGCGATTGTTGCCGACTGATTTTTGCCGAAGCAGATGGAATTCCCGGTTTGATTGTGGATAAATTTGCCGATTATCTTGTCTGCCAGTTTCTCTTTGCCGGTGTCGAATTCTGGAAAGCGGCAATTGTTGCTATCCTTAATGATATTGTCCCGAATAAAGGTATTTATGAGAGATCAGATGTAGAAATCAGAGAGAAGGAAGGGCTTCCTTTACTAACTGGAGTTTTATCCGGTTCGGAGCCTCCTGACTTGCTAGAGATTAACGAAGGAACCATAAAATATCATATAGACATTAAGAATGGTCACAAGACAGGTTTTTATCTTGACCAGGGAATAAACCGTTTGAGAGTGGCGCTGCATGCGAAAGATGCGGAAGTCCTGGATTGTTTTACATACACAGGCGGTTTTTCAATTGCCGCTATTAAAGGAGGAGCATCGAAAGTCACAAGCGTGGATAGTTCCGCTCCCGCTATTGAAGCTCTCAGAAAGAATGTCGAACTCAATGGTCTTGATGTTGCAAAATGCGAGCTTGTCGAAGCCAAAGTCGCCGAACAGCTTAGGAAGTACAGGGATCAAGCAAGACAGTTTGACCTGATAATTCTTGACCCGCCGAAGTTTATCTACGACAGGGCTCATCTTGAACAAGCTACAAGGGCATACAAGGACATAAATCTGCTTGCCATTAAACTTCTCAGAAAGAACGGAATCCTTGCGTCGTTCTCCTGTTCTCAACCCATGACAGAAGAACTCTTCCAGAAGATGGTCTCTTATGCCGCAGTCGATGCTAATAAGAGCGTCCAGATCCTAGAGAAACTCAATCAATCACCAGACCATCCTATAGCATTGAATTTTCCAGAATCAGCTTATCTCAAAGGTCTGATCTGTCGAGTCTTCTAGCCACGAATTGCACGAATTATACGAATACTAGGGCTCTCCACCTAGGCGGATAAATCTTGTCCGCGATGGTTTGGGTTTTAATCTAAAAAACTTTTCATTATACACTTTTAGTTATTCACCTATTCGGCCGTGACGCATTTTGTCCTACACATGAGTCTATAATTCCCTCTGCTATTAAAATTCTATTTGTTCATGTGGAAGCTGGAGCGTCACACTCCGTCGTGACCAATAAAACACAGAGCTGACGAAACAGTTAATTTGCCCTCATGGCAAATTATTATTAAATCTGATAGAATGGATAAAAAGGGAGAGAATTAATGAACATCAATAAGAAGCAGCTCTACAGGCTTGTTAAGTTTATCGGCGAACTAAAAGAGAACCGTTATCCAAACTGCAAATCTTTTGCCGATGAACTGCGCAAAGCCGACATCTATGAGAATGTAAATATAAGCTGTTCAGCAAAGACTGTTCAGAGAGACATAAAACTGCTAAAGGATTACTTCAAAGCTCCTATTGAGTTTAACACCGAACTTAATGGTTTTTATCTAACCAATCACGGATGGAATTTTAATACTCCAGTTTATTCTGAAGAGGAACTAATAGCATCTGTTTTCGGTGCCAAACTGGCTGAAGACATAATGCCGGAACCTCTCAAATCAGAAATTTGCAGAGCCGTTGATATGCAGCTTGCCGATAATAACCCAGACTTTCTTGATACTGCTACAATTTCAACATTCATCGCCGCTTCAGGAGTAAAGGTTAAGATTGACCCAGTTGTCTTTGGCAAACTCTTTAAAGCCTGGCAGCATCACAAGTCAATTAGAATCATCTACAAAGGGCATGAAGACGAACATGAAAATCAAAGGCAGATTGATCCCTATATCATAACCTATTATAATTCTGCCTGGTACATAAAAGCCTTTTGCCGCCTCAGAAATGGAATAAGGATTTTCGCTATTCACAGAGTTAAACAAGTTGAACTTCTGGATAAAACCTTTGAAGTTCCGCCCGAAATTCTCAAAACGCCATTCAAAGGCGAACCATTTGAGTTTGATGAAGTCAAGAATATCGAGATATGGTGTTCTCCAGAAATAGCTGGCTATGTTCTTGAGCGAAGTGAAGTTTACGACCAGACTTACGAGATGAATGAAGACGGCTCCCTTAATCTCCATATCAAATCAGCGCCTGCCCGTTCAATAATCAAATGGGTTCTCTCCGAAGGCGGAAATGCAAGACTCATCAAACCCAAAGAGCTGGTCGAAAAGATCAGAAAACAGGCTATAACAGTCACAGAAAACCACAAGGAATGAAAACTTAACCACGAATTGAACGAATGTAGCACAGGCGGGACACCTGTGTATAATTAGATAATGAAAAACAAAGCGCTATTTATTCTGTTACTGCTAATGAAAATTAGAGGTCATTATTTATGAATCTATCTTTTGATAATCTTCTATCACAGTCAGAAGGTAAGACACTGGAGTTTAAAAGAGATTTATCATCGCCAAAACCTTTACTCAAGACATTAGTGGCATTTGCTAATACCGCCGGAGGAAAACTGATTATAGGTATAAATGACAATCGGCAAATTGTAGGCGTAGAAAATCCCTTTGATGAGGAAGAACGCTTATGCAGCTTGATAGCTGACTCCATTTCTCCGAGGCTGGTTCCAAATGTAGAGATGCTTACCCTTGAAGGAAAGACATTATTGCTGGTCGAAGTGTTTCTTAGTAGTTCCAGACCGCATTATCTGAAAGCAGAAGGTACTGAAAGTGGAGTTTATGTCCGCCTTGGTTCTACAAACCGACAGGCTGACAGGGAACTTATTGCAGAATTGCGCCGATCGGCTGAAGGCGTATCCTTTGATGAAATGCCTATGCCTGATTTGACCATTGAAAATCTGGATTTAAAATCAGCCAGAGAATTATTTGGCAGCCAACATGAACTTAATGAAAAAGAACTTATCTCATTAAAAATAATTACCCGCCACCAGGGACGATTGGTTCCCACAAAAGGCGCCGTAATATTGTTTGGCAGAGAGCGTAATTCATATTTTCCTGATGCATGGGTGCAATGCGGGCGTTTTATAGGTAAAGACAAGGCTGATATTTTTGACCATACAGACATCTATGACCATCTGCCTCAGGCTTTGGAAAATATCATGCTCTTTCTTAAGAAACACGCTATGCGCGGCGCCGACTTCTCAGAGTTTCGCCGTAAGGATGTGTGGAGCATACCTATTACTATCCTTAGGGAAGCAATTATTAATGCCCTTGTGCATACTGATTATTCTCAACGAGGCGCTCCTATTCGTCTTTCGTTCTTTGATGACCGGATCGAAATCGAAAATCCAGGCATACTGCTTCCAGGCATGACCATTGAAGATATGAAACAGGGTATATCCAAAATCCGAAATCCCGTTATCGCCCGCGTCTTCCGTGAACTCAATCTCATCGAACAATGGGGCAGCGGCATTCGCCGTATTTTTAAAGAAGCGCATGAACAGGGTTTGTCTGAACCCCAGATTATTGAAATAGGAATGCGTTTACGCTTCATCGTTCCCTTGCTCGAACCCATCGTTGCGTCTGCTCCTGCAAAACAAGTTGAGGCCCAGTTAGGGGTAGAGTCAGGGGTAGAGTCAGGGGTAGAGTCAGGGGTAGAGTCAGGGGTAGAGTCAGGGGTAGAGTCAGGA
>Ga0194038_1000384_pt1 | contig 19337 bp, 17 predicted proteins | sample JunL226m_MetaG_FD_148630 | JGI IMG/M metagenome (GOLD analysis project Ga0194038, IMG submission 148630) | Anoxic zone freshwater microbial communities from boreal shield lake in IISD Experimental Lakes Area, Ontario, Canada - Jun2016-L227-6m | ecosystem: Environmental > Aquatic > Freshwater >... | reverse complement strand
TGTGGATGGAGCGTCTCGGCAATGTAGAGAAAGTGGTGCGATATATTTATCTGGTGCTGCTGGTTTTGATCGCGTGGACGGTTTTTGCTGATGTGGCAAAGAAAATGAAGAAGGATCGCGATGCAGTTAAGGCCGGGAAAGAGGTCGATGCTCTGAGTACTGGTATCGAATGGCATAAAACTTTCCATAAACTGAAGATCCCGCCCATGGTACACTTAAGTGTCGCGGGCATTTATTGTTCAGCCTGGTTACCGATTGGCGTGAGCTTTTTGACTGGCTGGCTGGCTGGTATTCTGGGAATTGGCGGCGGTCTCATCCGAATGCCGGCGTTGATCTATTTGCTCGGCTGCCCCACACATGTTGCGGTGGGAACTGACCTTTTTGAGGTTGCAATATCAGGTCTTTATGGTGCTGCGTCATATACGTTCAAAGGCAGAACCGAATTGGTGGCGGCCATCATCATGCTGGTCGGTGCGGCTATCGGCGCACAGATCGGCTCAGTGGCCACCAAGTACATCAAGGGCTATGGCATCCGCGTCGCCTTTGGTTTGGCTGTAGTCGGCTGCGCGCTTTCCATTCTTCTGAAGTTCATCGGAAAATGGTATCCAAATACCGCCACACTGATGGACAACTCGGCGACTGCGCTGATTCTGGGTTTGGTTGCCGCCCTTTCACTGTACATCATTATGGCATTCATCAAAGGGGCCAAGGCGGAGATTGCCGTGAAAAAGGCAAACGCTTGAATTGCAGAAAAATCGGTAAGGGCGAATAATCATTCGCCCCAACTCTAAATACTATTCAAGGAGTCGATATATGATCAGAAAAATATTATGGACAATGATGACCGCAATCCTTTTGCCGATATTTCTTTTCGGGTGTGCGGAGTTTGGTACGGTGGATCAGGGAAGGGCGATCGAATTTGACAAGGAAAAGGGGATTGTCACCCTCATTCGGGATGTTAAGCACGATGCCAAGAATCCGGATTACAGTTTCCTGCCGCCTGTCACCTATCAGAAGCCGGTTAATCCCCAGGAAATGGGCGCAGATCCCAAAGCCGGCTATCGCATGAAGCTGGACACCAAGAAGAAACAAATTGTCATCTTTGACAAGGCAGCCCAGAATTTCAAGACCATTGATTATGTTTCCATTGACGAGCAGGAAAATATTGATAGAAATCACCCATTAGTCTATGATAAAGTGACTGAGAAGGCCAAGAAATTTCCTGCGGTTGACAGAGACAAGAAACAGATCACCATCTATTCCCCGCGTCAGAAGATTCTTGTTACCATCGGTGTGCCGGCCGAGTATTTTGTACTGCCGGATTATACCTGGGATTCCGGGGACGAGGTTCGGATTTATTTTAAAGAACCGGGAAAGGCTTTACGTCTCATGAATATCAGCAAGACGGATATTTTCAAGAAATAGGTTATGTAGAGCCGGCATCCTGCCGGCTGCATGTAAGACAATCCGGACGGGACCAGGTTCCGTCCGGAACATTTCGTCTGAAGGAGTCGGAAAATGATAAATGTGTTCAACAGCGATGCCGAAATAGATGCTCCGGTTGTTGACAAATTAAACCTCGGACAGAAGCTTGTCATCATCACTCTTGATGTGTTGCTTCTGGTTGAATTGTGCATTGCGATGTATTTTGCCAACCTGGCGCCAGATGCTTTTACACCAACCTTCGTAAAAACCTTCTTCAGCCTTTTATTACCAACCGTTTTAACGGGGCTGTTTTTTCTGCGCCGGCTTAAGACCAAGACTGCAATTGTCGCCTTATGACCCCTGAACGGCTGTGTATCCTTCGAAAGATGACCGGCAGAGTCGGGGCCGTCTTTTGCATTTTGATTGCTATTGTCCTGGTGGATTCATTGGCATCAAGGTTTACCTACGAATTTAATGTTTTCTACACACGGGTAGATGGGCAATATGACCTGACCGGCGTTATGCCGGAGAAGTCGGAAAAGATGGAAGACCTTGTTGCGGAAACAGACTCTCCTGAAGTGATTCTTGAATTCAGTGAAGTCTTTTCCGGTTTCTGGCTGGGCAATACGATGTGGCGTGGGAACGTGATCGTTTCCGCAAAGGCGTTGCCGGGTGAGTATGTGATCAAGGTCCGGGATTTTAGAGATAGGAAGATCAATCCGGCCCTGGTCTTTCTGGCCAAAGTATCTGCGGATGAACAAAGCTTGAGAAGAAGTCACGGCCCATATCTTAGCCGCTATTACGGCATTACAGCGGGGTGGGCGGCGGCTGTTTTTTTTCCGGGACTTGCCATTATTTTGCTTTTCAATTATGGCGTTTCGTGCCGCTTGGAAAAGGCATTGGCGGACACCGGACAGGCTGAGGTTTACATGGTCAAGCGCGTACCGAAGGGAATCCGGATCGCCTTTTCCCTGGGAAAAAGACATGGCCTTAAGAGCGGTGAGCTGCTTGACGTCCTGAACTTGCACGGCTCGGTGGTAGGAGAGGCTGAGGTGTTGGCCCCTGGTGAGACTGATTCCATAGCAGTCGCCTTTTCAGATCTGGACTTTGGAGAAATCTATAGTGTCCGGCGCCGTTTCGTCTGATTTACAAAACATCTGCAATTTCCTTCACTTCCCGCCATGGCACAACTTCCCCATCTCTTCTCTCTTGACTCTCCTCTCCACCGTAAATCAGATAGGAATTTCCCGCTTCGTCACCCGCCCATGAAAGCCATTTCCGCAGGCCGGAGAAGTAATCCGCGTTGATCGTCTGGCCTGATTTTATCTCAATGGGTATTAATTTCAGCCCCTGATCGACTATGATGTCCACTTCATTTCCGGTGTTATCCCGCCAGAAGAACAGATTCGAGGGGAGCGACCTGTTGTATCGCCCCTTCAGCAGTTCTCCCATGACCCAGGTCTCGAACAATGCTCCCCTTTGCGGGTGGATGGCGAGCTGGTCGGCGCTTTGCACCCCCAAAAGCCATGCAGCAAGCCCGGTGTCGTAAAAATAGAGTTTTGGTGTTTTCACCAGCCTCTTGTTGAAGTTGCGATGGTGCGGAGGGAGTAGGAAGAGAATGTAGCTCGCTTCCAGAATCGAAATCCATGCCCTGGCAGTGTTGTGGGTAATGCTGCAGTCGTTTGCCAGGGAGGAAAGATTAAGAAGCTGGCCGGTGCGACCGGCACAGAGCCGGATAAATCGTTGGAAGACTGCCAGATCGCGGATATTGATCAGTTGACGCATGTCTCGCTCAAGATAAGTAGTGACATAGCCCGCATACCATTGGGCCGGGATAAGTTTACGATCATAGAGGGGAGGATATGAGCCCTTGTAGAGGATGGCGTCAAGGGTTTCTGGAAGCTTTCCAGCTTCCTGTAGCTCTCCCGAAGAGAAGGGAAGGAGCTGAACCATGCCGACTCGTCCTGACAGTGACTGGGTGATTCCTGATAAAAGGCCGAACTGCTGGGAACCGGTTAGGATATAGAGCCCCATACGGCCGTCTATATCAGCACGGGTCTGGAGGTAGGAAAACAACTCCGGAGATCGTTGGGCCTCATCGAGTATCGCACCATCCGGATAGCGCGCCAGGAAGCGGCGAGGATCGGAGGCTGCAAATTCGCGGGTATCAGGATCTTCCAGTGAGACGTACGGCTTATCGGGAAACGCCATACGGCTTAGAGTGGTTTTACCTGCCTGGCGGGGGCCGGTGAGGGCAATGAACGGATATCCTTTTGCCAGTTCAAGAATTGTGCTGAGTGCTTTTCTATCAATCATAACGAAAGAATAGGCGAATGTTTACAAATTGTCAATACAATTTCCAATTTGTAAAAAACAGCATGCATCTCATTAATAATCAGAAGATACGTTTCTTTAGGTGATTTATAGCAAAGAATACCACAATATTTTAGATAACTCCTGCTTAAACCGTAATCCGCCAGCAGCGGTGGATTGTTTTTTTCTTGCTGACATAGTCCTCGGGAATGGTGATGGAAGTGATTTCTTTTGCGTCTGTTATGTCGAGTTGATCCAGGCGCGGCTCAAAATTCTGATGATTTGTCGAAAAGAATATCGTTCCGCCCGCTCTCATCAGCGAAACAACGGCGGTAAGGAGCATGGGGTGGTCCTCTGAAATGTCAAAATCATGTATTTTCCCTCTGCTTGTTGAAAAAGATGGCGGATCTACAACTGCAAGATCAAATGATTGATTATCGCGTTTTGCTTTCTTGAGAAAATCAAATGTATCGGCTTGAATCAGCGTGTTCCCCTCTTCGCAAATCCCGTTGAGATTCATATTCTCTCTGGCCCATCGAATTGCTGTTTCCGATCTGTCCACGGAAACCGTACTGCGCGCGCCTCCCCTTGCTGCATAGCAGGAAAATGATCCGGTGTAGCAGTAGATGTTTAGAAAATCCCTGCCATTAGCCATTTCTCTCACTATTAGTCGCGTATTTCTATGATCTGAGAAAAGTCCGGTATCCACATAATCACAAAGATTTACATTGAAAAGAAGATCTCTTTCGGAAACAACGATCTTCTGATCCGTGTACTTTAGACGTTCATATCTGCTTCCGTCCTGGCCCCCCATGAATCTTTCTTTCAGATGAACCTTTTCAGCAGGGACATTCAACGCTTCGGCCACTGCCGCCCCCATCATCGGCAACCATTCGGGAGTGGACTGTTTTCTCGTGTATTCGGCAATGACCAGATAACCTGCATACCAGTCAACGGCAGCGCGTATTTCAGGAATATCCCAGTCATAGAGTCTAAACACGTCAATGTTTTGTCCGGCGAAACGCTTGCGAAGGTGCTTAAACTGTTTCTTGACCTTGTTTGCAAGCATCTGCGCCTGATTTCGGTATTTTTCCTGTAATTCAAATTGATGAGACGTCATGTTTTTTCTTTCTTTTACGTGAAAATACTATTAAACCACGAAACACATGAAACACACGAAACATACGTAGGGGCGACCGGCCGGTCGCCCCCACCGCCTTCTCGTGAGAAACAATTAACGATTATGCAAGGACAATAATTGCAAAAGATGAAAACAGCAAGATATTCGAAAATAATTTGAAGGATTTCTCTTTGGATTATCTGATGTCAAACTATGAACTCTGATGGTTGTCCCCGATTTTCCACCCTGTTTTGTATTTTTCCTTTGACAAAATGCACTGAATCATTAATCTTGTGCGATCCGTCCACGATAATGATATTCAGAGCGAAAGGGATTGCCGTCCATGAGTGCGAGTGCTAATAAACTCCTCTATGATGTAAATGAAAAAACGCCCCTGTGGCTTGTGCTGGTCATGGGTGTGCAGCATGTCATGCTGATCTACAGCGAGATTGTGTTCCTGCCAGTGATCATAGGCAGGAAGGCCGGTGCGCCCTTGGACCACATTCTGTTCGCCTCGCTTGCCGCCGGCGTGGCATCCGGGCTGATTACCCTGATTCAGGTGGTGCGTCTCGGGCGGTTCGGTACGGGCTATACCCTTTTCATGGGCACTTCCGCAGCGTATCTTGCCGGAAGCCTTGAGATATTGAAGGTCGGCGGCTTTCCCCTTCTATGCACTTTGAGTATCCTGGTGGCGCCCATTGAAATCCTGATGGGCTATTTCTTGCGCTATCTCCGCCATATCATAACCCCGGCGGTCGGTGGCGTGATTCTCCTTCTGGTGGTGTTGAGCCTTGTTCCCCTGGGTGTTACCGAGTGGATGGGCGAAACAGACCATGTTTTTTTCGCATCCAGGGAGAGCCTTCTAACCGGCATGACCACTTTATGCGTCCTTATCGGGGTATCCCTTTTCGGAAGCCGATCCCTGCGCATCTGGTCACCGATCCTTGGCATGGGCGCAGGCGTTCTAACATCATGGTTTTTTGGCCTGCTGCATGGACAAGACCTGATCAATTCCCCTTGGGTGGGCTGGTTTCAGGGAACCTGGCCCGGCCTGGCCTATGATTTGAAACTGGATTATCTTCCTCTTGCCGCATCAATGGCCGTCCTTACAGTGATCAACGGTGTTCAGGCCATTGGCAACAGTATGGCGGTGCAACAGATTTCCCACCGTGAACACCGTAAAATTGATTACAGGGTCGTTCAAGGGACTCTGTACGGCGATGCTCTGGGCAATGTGATCAGCGGCTTACTTGGTACTGTTCCCAATGAAACATACTCAGAAAACATCTCCGTTCTGAAGGTCACAGGTGTGGCCAGCCGGTCAGTTGGCGTGTGCGGCGGCCTGCTGCTCATTGCTTTGCCTTTTTCGCCGAAATTGAGCATGTTTCTGGTTCATCTCCCGGCGCCGGTTTTCGGGGGATTTCTCATGGGCTTGGCGGCGATGATGTTTCCATCGGGACTCGAACTGGTTTTCTCCCACGGCATGACACACCGGTCCGGCCTGCTGGTAGGCGTCTCCCTGTGCATTGGTCTGGTCGCCGGATCCGGGAAATTCTTCCCCGGACTCTTTCCCACTTACATGGAGTTATTTCTAAACGATGCTGTGGCTGCCGGGGGGCTGACGGCGATTATCCTGAGTCTGCTCTTCCGTTTGAAGGAAAGCCATGGATATTCAACCCAAATACCTGCAGGACTGGACAACCTGCCGATTTTGGTGGGTCGTATTCAGCAGGGTGCGGACATGCTTGATCTTTCCAGGGAACAAATCCTGCGGCTTCAACTGGTCTGCGAAGAGATATTTGTTCACATCGCTCGTATCGAAGAGCAATGCGGAAGCGAGAATTCCCTGATATTGAAGATCAGTGACCGGGATGACGAATTGTTCGTGGAAATCATCTATGGCAAGCACATTGCGGACCTGGGAAAAATCAGGATGCCGACCGACCTGATGACAGCCGGAGAGGCGGATATGGATCAACTCGGATTGGTCCTGATCCATAAGATGGTTCATGATTTTCATCAGGTGAACATCTCCGGCGCCACATATATCTGGTTTAAGATGATATAGACATAGACTTGAGTGGATAGTTATTTCCAGTATTTATGAAAATGATGGACAGGCCCGTGCCCGTTTCCAATTTGATAGTCCGAGCCTGCCTCCAGCGCCCCGGTGATATAGGTTTTTGCCTGCATGACGGCGTCCTCAAGCGAATTACCTTTAGCCAACTGCGCGGCAATTGCAGAGGATAGGGTGCAGCCGGTTCCGTGGGTATTGCGGGTATCAATTCTTTTTGATTCAAACCGGCTTATCCGATCATCTTTTGTCGTGTACAATAAATCCAGAATCCTATGGTTTGATTCAAACTTGGATATCGCATGTCCGCCTTTCAGAACAACCGCTTGCGCGCCGAACACGGATAGATTTTTGCAGGCGGTTTCAAGCTCGGAACTGTCAGCCCCAAGCAGAGCCTCAACCGGTTGATTCAGCAGTATGGCTGCTTCCGGCAAATTGGGTGTAATCACTGAAGCGATGGGGAAAAGAATGGTTTTTAAGGCATCCACTGCGTCATCCTGAAGAAGCTTGTCTCCGCCGGTTGAGACCATCACAGGATCAACCACAATATTTGGGGTTCGGTAGTATTTGAGCCGTTCAGTAACTGTGATAATTACTTCCGGGGAATGCAGCATGCCTATTTTTACGGCATCAACGCCTATGTCTTCCATAACGGCATCAATCTGCAGCGAAATGAATTCTGGCGAAACAGGGTAAATACCTGTCACTGCCTGAGTATTTTGAGCGGTCAGGGCGCAGATTACGGACATGCCGTAGCATTCGAGGGCGGCGAATGTCTTCAAGTCCGCCTGAATTCCCGCACCTCCGCCGCTATCAGAGCCGGCAATGGTCAAAAGCCTGTAATATTTCATGGTGTTATTCCTTACTTATACTTTGAGCGGTCAATGACTGAGTTTTTATTCACCGCAGGTCGCTCTTACTTTCCAGACAGGGTAAAGTAAAATGTTGCGCCCTTGCCGACTTCAGCCTCTGCCCAGATATTGCCACCGTGCCGGTGAATGACGCGCTGAACAATGGCCAAGCCGATGCCGGTTCCGGGAAATTGAGACTCGGGATGAAGGCGCTGAAATGGCGCGAACAGTTTGTCTGACAGCGACATATCAAAACCTGCTCCGTTGTCCTTGATAAAACATAAGGTTTTTTGATTTGTTAGTTCGGTTCCACGACTATCTACGCCAAATTCAATTCGGGCGTTGGTCTTTTTAGATGTATATTTCCAGGCGTTGTCAACCAGGTTCTCCATAGCCAGCCGGATCAGGTTCGCGTCCGCCATAACCATGACATTCGGCGCGGCGATTAGCTCGACCTCTCGATTCGGAGATGCATCCTGAAATTTGCCGGAAATGCTTCGAACCAATCCGCTAAGATCAATCGGTTCCAGCCGCATATCATTTCTCATAATTCTGGACAAACGAAGCAGATCGTCTATGATCTGCTCCAGCCGCTGGGATGCCGCACGGATCCGATGCAGATAACCTTTTTCGGTTTCATCCAGCTTTTCCGTATATTCTTCCAGGAGCATGAGGCTAAAGCCGTCTATGCTGCGCAGTGGCGCTCTAAGATCGTGAGACACGGAGTAGGAAAACGCTTCCATCTCCTTGTTGCTCAAGGCCAGTTCCTGGATTTTTTCCTCAAGAAACCGATTCAGTTTCATAACTTCGGCCTGGGCCTGGGAGCGCACCAGCATTTCCTGCTCCAATTGCTGATTTATGGCATTGATAAGCTGTGCGTTTGTTTCGATTTCCTGTCTCATGGTAAACAGATTGGCAAAGACTTTGATCTTGGTTCTCAGGATATCCGGAACAATTGGCTTGAATAAAAAGTCCACTGCGCCCAGGCCGTAGCCTTTGAACATCGTCTCATTGGTTTGAGACTCTGCAGTGATGAAAATAATGGGCGTGTTTGCGGTCTGTCTGCGCTGTCGGATGAGTGCGGTGGTTTCAAATCCGTCGATTCCCGGCATCTGGACATCAAGCAGGATGGCAGCAAAATCTTTTTCCAAAACCTGTTTCAGAGCTTCTTCTCCCGATTTGGCCATGACCAGATTCTGATCAGTTGTACCCAGTAATTCTTCCAAAATTAGAAGGTTTTCGGGCCGGTCATCCACCAGGAGGATATTTGGTTTGTTGTGAGTGGCTTGGTTCATAAACTCCGTTTACTGTTAAAAAATTCCCAATGTATCATTTTCCATATATGGGAGTAAATGTCCGGGTGGTTCGCGCCATTTTCTTTTTTGATAATGGGTAAGATTACTGTTTCAATTAGAAACCAGTAAATAAAAAATCAAGAGCAGCAATAATTTCTGTACGGTGCGATTTGAGAGAACACATTTTCTCTCCTAACGACCGAAATGAAATACCAGCCAATTCTGCTGTGGACATGAGTACAGGGGTATTGCTGATTGTAAATTGAGGGTTGAGATGTGTGATGGCTTTACCCGTTTTGGAGGATATGATCAGCGGGACCACCACGCGTGTTAAAAGCCGATTCAGAAGATCGGCCTGTATATCAAGAAGATAAGGAGCCGTCTGATTTGTTTCCGGGTTTGTATTTCTATAAACATCAAATTGGGCCATCAGAATGTTCTCAAACCATCGCTGAAAACGCCGCGGGCTTCAATTCTACAGTTATATGTCTCAATAGCATCGTGATTTGCCTCCTGCCATTTACGGCATTTTTCATCAAGCAATATCTCGACAAGGCGCTGCTCCAATGCTTTTGAAAGATTAATGCGACAATCTCTTACTTGCCGAAGAAGATCGCTGTTGATACTCAGATTTGTTGATTTTTTGGGGGCGCTTAAATCATAAAGATTCTCTTGCATGTCAGCCTCCTGATGCGCATTTATAATGTGCTTATTTTATCAATTTTATGCGCAAATGCAACAATTATCTGTGGAACAAACCCCCTTACCGGTCGGTGATTTTCCGGATATCCTTCATGACATCGAGAATGCCGGCAGCAACCGTTGAATGCTCCCGGTTGGCGCGGGTTATCAGCGCCATCTGGCTTGGACGTGTTCTGGGCCGCGGTTGTCATGTCCTTTACGGCACGGGTCTGCTCTGACATGCAGGAGCGGATCGTTAATGGCCAGGGGCGGCAGTTGACTGGCGAATTCCGATTTGGGGATAAAGCCATCGGCCCGTGCCGCCTCCAGCCCGTTCTTCACCTTTAAAAAATTCCCGATGTGGACCTTGAGTGGTCAATGACTGGGTTTTTATTCACCACAGAAACGCTGAGATTACAGAGAAAATATTCATTGAAATCAAGCAGGATGGCCGCAAAATCTTTCTCCAAAATCTTTTTCAGGGCTTCTTTTCCCGATTTGGCCATAACCAGATTCTGATCAGTTGTACCCAGTATTTCTTGCAAAATCAGAAGGTTTTCGGGCCGGTCATCCACCAGAAGGATGCTGGGTTTGTTTTGAGTGACTTGGTTCATAAACTCCTTGCGCCGTATATTCTCCAAGATCGTGACGATTGTCACCAAAACTGCAATGACACACCGGACAGAAACACGAAAATGATTTGAAATCAATCATTATTTAATGATAGAGATAGACTGTGCAGATAGGATAATGATCTGTTCAACAATCCCAAGAGGAAATGATCCCGTGAGAATCCTGTATATCGAAGACAATCTGGATGAAATCGAACTGGTCAGCGCCGAGATGAAAAAAAATGCGCCGCAGCACAGTCTGGATGTGGTTCACACCCAGCAGGAAGCTATGAATCGGCTGACTACACATCAGAATTACGATCTGGTTCTGACCGATATGCGCCTTCCTGATGGCGATGGCCTTGCCGTTCTGTCCCATATCCGGGGCAGGTCTCTTCCCCTTGCAGTGGTGTTGATTACCGGTCAGGGGGATGAGGACACCGCCGTTACCGTGATGAAAACCGGAGCCGATGATTATATCGCCAAGCGCGGTACCTACTGGAAACGGCTCCCTGAATTTCTGGATAATGCTTTGGACCACTTCCGGCGTCACATTCGGATGAGTGGCTCTCTGCGTGTTCTGTATGTGGAGGATGAAAGCAGCGATGTCCTTATGACCAAAAGACATTTCGCAAAAACCGCGCCCCACATTCTGATAGATACCGTCCATTCCGGCGCCGAGTTTCTAAAACGGCTTTCCGATGCCAACACAGCATCACATTATGACATTCTGCTGATTGATTACCGCCTACCTGATGTCAGCGGCCTGGATCTGATCAGGGAAATCTATCATATCCGCTGCATTGATATTCCGACGGTCATCCTTACCGGAAAGGGCGATGAGGATGTCGCCATTGCGGCCCTTCGGATGGGGGTAACGGATTATGTGACCAAACACGCCGCCTATCTTAACAAACTTCCTCTTGTACTGGAAAGCGCTTGCTACAGCTTTAATCTGGCCCGGAAAAATATCGCACTGCTGGAAAGCGAGGCTCGATACCAGTCCCTGGTGGAGCAGGTTCCTGCTATCATTTACACCTCATGCTTAGATGCGGCCGGGACTACCCAGTTTGTCAGCCCCCAGATTGAACAGATTCTGGGCTTTACCCCATCGGAATGGCTGGGCAGCCCCGGCTTATGGCTCAGACAGCTTCATCATGAAGACCGGGACCGGGTTCTTGAGATGATTGCGGCAGGTAAACTGTCTGGTAAGCAGTTTTCTCATGAATACCGAATGTTCGACCGCAATGGATGTATTCACTGGATACGGGATAATGCGGTCATTGCTCTGGATAAGGCTGGGCAGCAGTTTTATCTTCAGGGAATCATGCTTGATGTATCGGAACAGAAGACGGCGGAAACCACGCTGTTTCTCACTCAGGAACGGCTCCGCACCATTTTTGAAAATGCGCCCATTGGAATCGCCATTGTTCAGGACTCGAAAATAGTCTTTGTCAATCCCGCCGCGATCAGTCTGTTTGGTTATAATGAAGATGAATTCATTGGGTTGCAGGCGATAATGCTGATTGCGCCGGAAGAAAGAGATATGATTCTTCAACGCTATAATAACCGGATGGCAGGAAAACCCGAACCGAGCGCTTATGAAACCAGGGGGCGGAAACGTGACGGAGAGATATTTGACATCATGATGCGGGTGGTCGGAATTCAACACCAGGATATGCCTGCAGCTCTGCTCTTTATGACCGATTGATGCGTTCATCCCTGCCAACGACCATCGAGATGCGGCAGAATATCCGGATATCTCCCCAGGCGTTTCCCGGAATGATTCTGGCTAATCCTACCCAGATACATCAAGTGATCGTGAACCTTTGCACCAACGCAGGATTCGCCATGCGGGAAACCGGAGGCATACTGGAAGTGGGACTTGTGGACGTAGAACTATATGACGATGATATTTCCCGCATTTTGTATCTGACAACTGGCTCCTATCTGCAATTGACGGTAAAAGATACAGGCGCTGGAATTGATCCGGCAATCCGTGACCGGATATTTGAACCCTATTTCACCACAAAGGATGTCGGAGAGGGTACAGGTCTTGGCCTTGCCGTGGTGCATGGCATCGTGACCAATCATCAGGGGGCTATTACGGTGCAGAGCGAACTGGGTAAAGGCTCTACATTCACCATGTATTTCCCCCGGATTAAGGGTGTGAAGAAAACAAGCTTGAAGGTCGAGCAGCCTGTCCTGGAGGGAAGAGCACGGATTCTCCTTGTCGATGACGAAGAGGGGTTGGTGCGTATGTGGACCGACCTTCTTACACCTCTTGGCTATCGGGTTTCCGGGTACATCCACAGCTCCGAAGCACTGGATGCATTCAGCCAACAGCCGGATGCATTCGATATTATCATCACTGATTACACCATGCTCCGAATGACCGGAATGGTTCTGGCGAAGGAAATTCAGAATATCCGGCCCGGCATGCCCGTAATTTTGTGTACCGGACTTGGCAACCAGATGTCTCCCGAAAAGCTGAAAGCCGCCGGTATTTATAAGGTTCTCCAAAAACCGGTAGGGCTTTCAGCTCTGACTGTTGCGATAAGGGACGGAAGTGCATCAAGTATGAATTATGAAGTATGAATTTTCTTTTTCGCCTCTGTTTTCATACTTCATACTTCATACTTCATTTGCGTTTGGACAAAGCATGCGACCTAAAAGCTGCAATGCTTTGTGTTAATTAAATAATTTCTGTTGGTTAATGGTTTTTTAGCAAACAATGTTTTTCAATTATACCGAATAGTATTAGGAGTTTAAAAGTCGATTGTAGTTTTTAGGTGGAATGAATTCGGACATTAGTGGAGGATATCTTGGAAAAAAAGCGGAAAAAAGCGGAAGTGATACAACTGCAAAAGAGCCCCACCGGCATTGCCGGCTTCGATAGCGTCACCGGGGGCGGACTTCCCAAGGGCAGGCCGACCCTGGTCTGCGGCAATGCCGGTTGCGGCAAGACGCTTTTCGCCATGGAGTTTCTGGTGAAAGGTGCGACCCAGTACGGAGAGCCGGGTGTGTTTATCTCGTTTGAGGAGAATGAATCCGAGTTGACTGCAAATGTTGCATCCCTGGGATGGAATCTGTCAGACCTGATTGCTCGGAAGAAAATTTTTCTGGATCATGTTTATCTTGAAAAAAGTGAGATTGAGGTGACCGGCGATTTCAACCTGGATGGGCTTTTCATTCGCATCGAAAGTGCTATCCACGCCGTCGGCGCCAAAAGAATCGTCATTGACACCATCGAAGCGCTCTTCAGCGGCTTTACCAATGAATCGCTTTTACGCGCAGAAATTCGCCGACTGTTCCGCTGGATCAAAGATAAAAAGCTGACCGCAGTTGTTACCGGTGAAAAGGGCGAGGGGACCCTAACCCGCAGCGGACTTGAGGAATACGTTTCCGATTGCGTGATTTTTCTGGACCACCGTGTCAAAGACCAGGTGGCCACCCGTCGCCTCCGGGTTGTTAAATACCGGGGCACACTCCACGGCACCAATGAATATCCGGTTTTAATCACCGAGAATGGGTTCGAGGTTCTTCCCATCACGAACCTGAAGTTGGATTATCCGGTATCAACAGAGAGAATCCCGTCAGGGGTCGATCGTCTTGATGCCATGCTCGGCGGGCAGGGCTATTACCGCGGCACCAGTATCCTGGCATCCGGGACCGCCGGCTGCGGTAAAAGCTCTTTGAGCGCCTGTTTTGCCGCCGCCGCCTGCTATCGCGGCGAACGGGCCTTGTATTTCTCATTTGAAGAAGCTCCGCAGCAGCTCATCCGCAACATGGGCAGTATCGGTCTCAATTTGGCTACCCTGGTCAAAAAAGGGCTGCTGCGGTTCCATGCCATGCGCGCCACCTCGTTGGGGCTGGAAATGCACCTGTCCACCATGCTCAAAGCCATTATCGATGTCGCCCCGACGGTGGTTGTGGTTGATCCGATATCGATTTTTGCCAATGTGGATTCCGACTGGAGCGCCAAGGAAATGCTCATCCGCCTGATCGACTACATGAAGATGAATGGCATCACCTCTTTTTTTACCGATCTGACCCACGGCGGAGGCCCGATGGAGCTAACACAAAGCGACATATCCTCGCTCATGGATACCTGGATTCTGCTGCGCGATATCGAAATCAACGGTGAGCGCAACCGGGGCATCTATGTCTTGAAATCAAGGGGCATGCCGCATTCCAACCAGATCCGCGAATTTGTTTTCACCCATGATGGCATCCAACTGATTGATGTTTACACTGGTTCGGGAAACGTGCTTACCGGTACGGCCCGAATTGTCCAGAAGACGGTCGAGACGGTCGAGGGGGTGTTGCGCAAGCAGAAAATTGAACACTTGACGAATGATTTAAAACGAAAGCAGAACATCATGGAAAATCGACTTCAGGAGATTAAAGACGCCTTTATTGCGGAAAAGGGAGATATTTTAAACTCCATTGACGAAATTGAATTCAGGGAGGGGCTTATACACGGTGACTTAGAAAAAATCTCTGAAATGAGAGGCAAGGATGAGGAAGGAGAACACCATGGCGGTTAAAAAACGGGCGGCGACAACAAATTCAGGCGATGACGAAATCTGCTTATTGCGCCTGTATGTGGCAGGCCAGACCCCCAACTGTCTCAAGGCTTTTGCCAACCTGAAAAAAATTTGCGAACAGGAGATGAAAGGCCGCTATCAAATCGAAGTGATCGATTTGCTGGAAAATCATGAGCTGGCCAAGGGAGACCAGATTCTGGCGATTCCAACGCTTATTAGAAAACTGCCGTTACCAGTCAAAAAAATCATCGGATCGCTGCAAGACACCGAGCGGGTTCTTATTGGGCTGGATCTCAGAAAACGTAACCCACAAGGGGTGTGACAATGGTTAAACAACATAAGGATTCATCAGACGATTTTGAGCGGGCGCTGACCGAAAAGGATCAAGTCGGCTATCTGCTGCGGCTGTATGTCAGTGGGATGACGCCCAGGTCTGTGGCGGCAATCACCAATATTAAAAATATTTGCGTAAAGAACCTCAAGAACCGCTATGAGATAGAGATTATCGACACCTTGCAAAAACCGCAGATGGTCAAAGAAGATCATATCCTGGCCCTTCCGACCCTGATCAAAAAACTGTCTTTGCCGCTGCGACGGATTATCGGCGATCTGTCTGATACAGATCGGGTTCTGGTCGCTTTGGATTTAGTTGAAAAAGCGTAGAGGTGTCGCCCATGAAAAATATCCAGAAACAGCTCATCGAAGCTACACAGGAAAACGAGGCGCTTCGCCAGCGCCTGCAGGAGGCTGAGGACACTCTGTCGGCCATCCGCCGAGGCGAAGTGGACGCTCTGGTGGTGGACGGCCCAAATGGGGAGCAGATATTTTCACTGAAAGGGGTAGATCACAGTTACCGGGTGCTGGTTGAGGAAATGCACGAAGGGGCGGTGACGATTTCTGAAGACGGCGCCATTATCTATGCAAACAAGTTTATGGAAAAAATCCTTGATAAGCCGCTTGAAAAGGTAATTGGCGCAACTATCGATCAATTCATGGCACCATCTGATATTGCTTCTTTTCGGGCATTGCTCAAGCAAAGCAGCCATGGCGATGTCTCGGCTGAATTAAAGTTGAAAACCAGCAACGGCCTGATTATTCCTGCATACCTGTCTATCAATCGTCTGCCGCTGCATGATGAACCTTTTTTCTGTATGACGATTACGGATCTGACCGACCAGAAACGACAGGAACGTATTCTGGCCGAAGAGCGGCTGAGTCGATCCATTATCGACCAATCGGCAGAGGCGATCGTTGTCTGCGATGACCAGGGCATGGTGATCCGCGCCAGCTCCGCCGCCTTTGACCTTATCGGCCGCAACTGCCTGATGGAACAGTTTGATACGGTGTTTGCTCTGCGGATCTGCCGAACCTCACCGGCTCAATCCGCTGATGCGGCTGATTTTGAACCGTTTACGATCAGTCATGTCATCAACGGATCAAACTATCGATCCTGCGAGGCTTGTATCGGGGAGAGCGGAGTTCATGCGCGCCATCTGCTGCTCAGCGCCGCACCGCTTAAAGATATAGAGAACAATGTGGTGGGCGGTGTCGTCAATTTGACCGACATCTCGAAGCAGATAGCCTTTGAGAGGTGCTTGCAGGAAAGGGAGGAAAAATATCGTCAACTGTATGAAAGCATACGGGACGCTTATGTGCAGATTGATATGGCGGGAAATATCAGAGAAACCAACCCTGCCTTTCAGGAGATGCTGGGCTACACCCATGAAGAGCTCATCTGCCTGACATCCAAGTATCTGACCCCTGAACAATGGCATGATTTTGAAGCGGCAATCATCCAGGAGGAGATTATTCCTGCGGGAAGTTCCCGAATTTACGAAAAAGAATACATCCGCAAGGACGGAACCGTTTTTCCCGTGGAACATCGTTTTTTTTTATTGCAGGACCATACCCACCAGCCCGTGGCAATGTGGGCGATTGTTCGCGACATCACCGACCGCAAGCAGGTGGAGGAGAATCTTGTGATAGCCAAAGCACAGGCAGATGCCGCCAACCGCGCCAAGAGCGAGTTTCTGGCCAACATGAGTCATGAGATCAGAACTCCGATGAACGGAGTTATCGGTATGACCGGACTGCTGCTTGATACCGAACTTGACGACGAGCAGCGGCGCTACGCCGAGATAGTGTGCTCCAGCGGGAATGCGCTGCTTTGCCTGATCAACGACATACTCGACTTCTCCAAGATTGAGGCGAAAAAGCTTGATCTGGAGGTGCTGGATTTTGATCTATCGCGTTTGCTGGACGACTTCGCGGATACGCTGGCATTGCGAGCTAACGAGAATGGGTTGGAGCTGCTGTACGCCGCCGATCTAAATGTGCCGACGCTGCTTTGCGGCGACCCTGGGCGTTTGCGCCAGATACTCACCAATCTGACGGGCAACGCCATCAAGTTCACCCATGCCGGTGAGGTGTCAGTCCGCGTGTCCTTGGTGGAAGATAATGTGAAAAGCGAAACAGTCATGTTGCGCTTCTCAGTGCGCGACACAGGCATAGGCATCCCGGCAGAGAAGATGGACCGTCTCTTCAAAGAGTTCAGCCAGATAGATGGCTCGACCACGCGGCAATATGGCGGCAGTGGACTGGGGCTTTCGATTTCCAAACAACTTGCGGAGTTGATGGGAGGTGAGGCCGGCGTAACCAGCGAAGAAGGCAAGGGTTCGGAGTTCTGGTTCACGGCGCGATTTAACAAACAGGCTGTGGGAGCGTATAAAGAAAGCATCCAGCCAGCCGATTTGCATGGCGTTCGCGTGCTGATCGTGGATGACAGCGCAACCAGTCGAGAAATCCTGACCGCCCGCATGGTCTCGTGGGGCATGCGTCCGACGGAGGTGAAAGATGGTCCAGGAGCCCTCCAATCTCTCTACTTGGCGCTGAACGAGAATGATCCTTTTTGCATAGCCGTGATAGATATGCGAATGCCGGACATGGACGGCGAGACACTGGGCAGTGTCATCCGTGGGGATAAACGCCTATCCGATACCCGTATGATATTGCTGACTTCCGTGGGGACGCGGGGCGATGCCCTGCGCTTCCAGCAGATCGGTTTCTCGGCATATACGACCAAGCCGATACAGCACCGGGAACTGAAGGTGGTTCTGTCCCTGGCGCTGGCGGAGCAGGAGGGAATTGAGCCGAAGCCTATCGTCACACGTCACACTGCGCGTGAGAAGATAAACCTGTTCGTAGATCGCAATGTGCGTATTCTACTGGCCGAGGATGATATCACCAATCAACTGGTTGCGCTGGGCATTCTGAAGAAACTGGGCCTGCACGCTGATGCAGTATCCAACGGCTCGGATGCGCTAATCGCCCTGCAAGCCAAGCACTACGATCTGGTGCTGATGGACGTTAATATGCCCGTGATGGACGGATTTGAGGCCACGAAAAGAATCAGGAATTACGAGAACATAGTGACGACTAATGAAGAAAATAAAATGATGAATTATCTCCCATCATTTTCTTCTGTCATTCCAATCATCGCCATGACCGCCCACGCCATGAAAGGCGACCGTGAGCTCTGCCTGGAGGCGGGCATGAATGATTACATCACCAAGCCGGTGTCACCCCAGGCGCTGGTGGAAGTGCTGGAAAAATGGCTTCCAAAAAATGATAATATACCTTGAGCTGTCAATGACGTAATTTTTATTCACCGCAAAGGCGCAAAGATCGCAAAGAAAATATTCAATGAAATTAGCCGCCACAAGATATACTTCATACTGCTGTTTTTATAGACGGGTCTTTCGATACAGGCACTTCTGAACACTCACTTCCGTATAGTCGTTTTCATGTGGCGTGAAATGAAGATTTTCTTTTTCACCCAGACATAGAATACATAGGTGAATCAGGCTTTGATACAAAATGCCATGGGCCCGGTTCTGTAGTTCCCTGTTGAAATAGATCATGACATTGCGGCAGAAAATCACATGAAACTCATTGAAGGAGCCGTCTGTTACCAGGTTGTGCTGGGCAAAGACAATGTTCTTCATTAGTTCCGGCGAAAATCGCGCATGATCATATTTAGCGGTATAATAGTCGGAGAAAACGCCTTTTCCACCGCTTCCGATATAGTTCAGCGTATAGTCTCTCATCTTGACGACAGGAAAAATCCCGCTTTTTGCTTTTTCCAAAACAGCCTCGTTCATGTCCGTGACATAAATGCGGGACCTGTCATACAAGCCTTCCTCGCGTAGAAGAATGGACATGGACAGCACTTCTTCTCCGCAGCCGCATCCAGCCAGCCAGATTCTCAAAAACGGATAGGTTCGAAGCTTATTCCTCATTGTATAAGCAGAACAAAAATAGGATCAGTTTTTCTCTAAAATATATGGCGATTTTCATCAGCCCCCACCCCCGGCCCCCTCCCGCAAGGGGAGGGGGAGTAAATGTCCAAACTTGAGAA
>Ga0194038_1000382_pt1 | contig 19378 bp, 15 predicted proteins | sample JunL226m_MetaG_FD_148630 | JGI IMG/M metagenome (GOLD analysis project Ga0194038, IMG submission 148630) | Anoxic zone freshwater microbial communities from boreal shield lake in IISD Experimental Lakes Area, Ontario, Canada - Jun2016-L227-6m | ecosystem: Environmental > Aquatic > Freshwater >... | reverse complement strand
GTGTCGAGGTCCGGTGCCTGCCGCAACGCCTGGGTCCGATATCGCGAGTCGGTGACCAGCACCGGACCGGTATCGGAGGCGAACACCAGCAACGCCGCATTGGACCCGGTGAACCCGGACAGATAACGCACATTGACGAGATCACTCACCAGCATCGCATCCAGGCCCGCAGCATCCAGCCTGGCGGCCAGTCGGGCCCGACGTTGGGAATGTGTCACGGTCGGTGACGGTACTCGCTAGGCTGCGTACTCATGAATATGTGGTTGCCGCGCGGACTGGTGTTGGCGGCGGGGATGGTGCTGCTCCGCCTAGTGCAGGGAACGTTGATCAACACCTATCCCACCAAGGCCGGCGTCATCAGCTTGGTGCTGGTGGTGCTGTTCGGGATCGGCGCATTCGTATGGGCGCTGCTGGACGGTATGTCCGACGCCCGGGCCAATCCTGACCCGGACCGCCGCCGCGACCTCGCGATGCGCTGGTTGTTGGCCGGTCTGATCGCCGGTGTGCTCAGCGGCATCGTGGTCTGGATCATCTCGCTGGTCTACCGAGGCGTCTACGCCGAAGGCATCGTGCCTGAGCTCAGCGTGTTCGCGGCCTTCACCGCACTGCTGGTATTCCTGCCCGCCATGCTCGCGGTGGCCGTGGGCCGCCGGATGGTCGACCGCACGCGGCCCCCGCAGGAGCGGCGACGGGTCACTGACGGAGTCGAGACCGACGTGTTCGATGCGGTTCGCGACGACGAGCCGCGCACCGGCCCCATCCCGTCGGTTGCCGCCGCCGCGGCCGGCGCTGCCGCCGTCGACTATCCCGAATCTCTCACCTCACCGGTCGCCCTTGCCGAGCGCGAGCAGGCCGATGACGCCACCGAGCGGATCGTCGGGCAGATTCACGACGAGACCGAACGGATCGAAGCCGAGATCGACCGGATTCAGTCCGAAGGCGACACTAAGCACTAAAGCATCGCGAGCTGACTTTTCAGATCAGCGCTCGGCAGCCAGATAACGCAGCGCAAGTAGGTAACCCTGCACCCCGAGGCCGACGATCACCCCGGTGGCGATCGCGCTCAGGTATGAGTGATGGCGAAAGTCTTCGCGTGCAAAGACATTCGAGATGTGCACCTCGATCAGCGGGGCGCGAAGTTCGGTGCAGGCATCGCGCAGCGCAATCGACGTATGGGTAAGTGCGCCGGCGTTGAGGATCACTGGGTCCTCCGCGTCTGCTGCGGCGTGGAGCCAGTTCAGCAACTCCGCCTCGCTGTCGCTTTGACGAACCACGGCGGTCAATCCCAACTCGGTGGCCTCGGCTTCGATCAGCGCCACCAGTTCGTCATAGGTTGTGTTGCCGTAAACTTGGGGCTCGCGCTGGCCGAGCCGACCCAGGTTAGGGCCGTTGAGCACCAGAACCGTTGTCACTGCTACATCTCCTCTTCGCCCGCATGGGCAACTTCGGCATAGGCGGCCGCCAGCAGGGCCGGATCGGGCCCCTCCAGTCGGCCGGGCTTGGCAAGGCCGTCGAGCACCACGAATCGCAGCACCCCCGACCGGGTCTTCTTATCCCCCGCCATATAGCCGAGGAGTTCGGGCAACGCGTCGGCGTCATAGGTCACCGGCAATCCCAGCGCCATCAGCACGTCACGGTGCCGCTGAGCCGTCGCGCCGTCCAGCCGGCCGGTTAGGCGGGCCAGTTCGGCGGCGAAGATCAGGCCGACAGACACCGCGGCGCCGTGACGCCACCGGTAACGCTCCCGCCGTTCGATGGCATGGGCCAGGGTGTGGCCGTAGTTGAGGATCTCGCGCAGCGCCGACTCCTTCTCGTCGGCGGCCACCACGGTGGCCTTGACCGCGATCGCGCGCCGGATCAACTCGGGAAGCACCGAGCCAGAGACATCGACGGCCGCGTGCGGGTCAGCCTCGATCAGTTCCAGAATTACCGGATCAGCGATGAATCCGGCCTTGACCACCTCTGCCATACCCGCCACCAACTCGTTGCGGGGCAAGGTCTCCAGCAGTGCGAGGTCGACGACGACGGCGGCCGGCTGGTGGAACGCACCGACAAGATTCTTACCGGCCTCAGTGTTGATCCCGGTCTTACCGCCGATGGCGGCATCCACCATCGCCAACAGGGTGGTCGGCACATGCACGATGTCGACACCGCGAAGCCAGGTCGCCGCGGCGAAGCCCGCCACGTCTGTGGCGGCCCCGCCACCGAGGCTGACGATCGCATCCTTTCGGTCGATTCCGATGCGTCCCAAAACCTCCCAGAGGAACGCGACGACCTGAAGATCTTTGCCGGCTTCGGCATCAGGTAGTTCGATACGGTGTGCATCGATACCCTTATCGGACAAGTGCTTTCGAATCGCTTCGGCGGTCTCGGTCAGCACTGGCTGATGAAGTATCGCGACCCTGTGGCGGGAACCGAGCAACTCGCTCAACTCCCCGAGCAGCCCCGTACCGACGATCACCGGATACGGCGGGTCGACGGCGACCTCGATTGTGATCGGCGCGGCTGAGGATGCCGTCACCTCACGACTAATCATTTACGGACTCCAGGACGGCGGGCCGCCAAGGTTGCAGGTGTAACCGGCTCGGCCGGGCGGAGGGGTTCCGGCGCATTAACGGACGCATCCGGCACCGCCGGCGCAGCAGCCACCGTGGTGGGCCGCCGCCATGGCGGCCGCCTCCGGCGCGGTAGGTCCGGATTCTCAAGGCGGCCGACGATATAGCGGACAACCGCTCCAGGGTTTCGCCTGTTGGTGTTGATCCGGATCGTCGCAACCCTGCGGTACAGCGGAACCCGGTCTGCCATCAGCTGGCGGTACTTATCAGCGCGATCAGGTCCGGCCAGCAGTGGACGCACGGCGCTACCGCTGGTTCGGCGAATCCCTTCGGCAGCAGTGATTTCCAGATAGATCACCGTCTGGCCGGCCAGCGCGTCACGCACCCCGGCTGTGGTCACCGCGCCACCACCCAGCGACACGATCCCGTCGTGACTCTCGAGCGCCTCGCGGACCACCTGCTCCTCGATTCGGCGGAAGGAGGCTTCGCCGTCTTCGGTGAAAATCTCAGCGATACTGCGGCCGGTACGCTCCACGATCACAGCATCGGTGTCGATCAACGCACACCCCATCGCCTTGGCCAGCCGACGCCCGATAGTTGATTTTCCCGAGCCGGGCAGCCCGATCAGCACGGCCTTGGGTGCCATCCCACTACCCCGACAGCCGTACCGAGTCTGAGCCGACGATGGCCTCCCGCTCGCTCAGCTCACGAAGGTAGCCGTCGATGTTGCGTCGGGTCTCGGTAAGCGAGTCACCGCCGAACTTCTCCAGTGCCGCCCGGGCGAGCACCAGAGCGACCATGGTCTCGACCACCACCCCGGCGGCCGGCACCGCACAAACGTCGGAACGCTGGTGGATCGCCACGGCCTCTTCACCCGTGGCTAGGTCAACGGTGGCAAGCGCGCGGGGCACAGTCGATATCGGCTTCATTGCGGCCCGAACCCTCAGCGCCTGACCGTTCGTCATCCCGCCTTCCAGGCCTCCAGCCCGATTGGTGGATCGCATCACGCCATCAGGTCCCGGAAACATCTCATCGTGAGCGACACTGCCCCGACGGCGGGCCGTTTCGAAGCCGTCACCGATCTCGACGCCCTTGATCGCATGAATGCCCATCACGGCCGCGGCCAACTGGCTGTCGAGCCGGTTGTCCCCGCTGGTGAATGAGCCGAGTCCGATCGGCAAACCGTGCACGACGACCTCAACCACACCACCGAGGGTGTCACCGTCGCGCTTGGCTGCTTCGATCTCAGCAATCATCGAATTCTCGGCCGCCTCATCCACTGCGCGAACCGGGCTCTCATCGATACGCGGCAGGTCGGCGAAGGTCGGTGGCGGACCGTCGTAGGGCACCGATGACCCAATCGACACCACGTGCGACAACACTTCGACGCCGAGTGCCTGACGCAGGAATGCGCGGGCGATTGTTCCGGCTGCGACGCGGGCGGCCGTCTCGCGGGCGCTCGCACGTTCAAGTACCGGGCGCGCATCGGTGAATCCGTATTTGAGCATGCCGGCGTAATCGGCGTGGCCGGGCCGCGGTCTGGTCAGCGGAGCATTACGGGCCCCGCCTTCTGACTCCAGCGCGGCGGCGTCCACCGGGTCGGCTGCCATCACCGTCTCCCACTTGGGCCACTCGGAGTTGCCGATTTCAATAGCGATCGGCCCACCCAGCGTGCTGCCGTGCCTGATCCCGGCCAGCACGGTGACCTCGTCCTGTTCGAACTTCATCCGTGCACCCCGGCCGTAACCGAGCCGGCGCCGGGCCAGCTGGCCGGCGATATCGGCGGAGGTGACCTTCACGCCCGCGACCATGCCCTCGACCATCGCCACCAGGGCGCGGCCGTGGGATTCACCAGCAGTGGTCCATCGCAACACGCGATCATCTTCCCACGTCGGCGACGCGGTACCCAATATGGCAGACCGAAACCGGGGTTCTAAAACAGTGCCAGCCCGGTGGCGGCGAGACTCGCCACACACATCGACGGCCCGTGCGGGACCAGGGTGATTCGGTACCGCAACGCCGCGATCGCACCCACGATCGCGGTCAGCAGGGGTGCGCCGAGCGCGCCGACGAGCCACACCGGAAACCCGTATGCGCCTGTCAGCGCGCCCAGGGCGAGAGCCAGTTTGACGTCACCGGCACCGAGTCCGGCGGGGTCGACAAGGTGCACCGGCAGGTAGAGGCCGGCCAATGCCAGCCCGCCAAGCAGTGCGGGCACCCCGAGTCCGGCAACGTACGCGCCAACCAGGATCACCACTGCGCCGGTCAGGGTGAGCGCATTGGGGAGGCGGCGCCGCCGGATATCGACTGCGCTCAGCGCCGTCGCCCAGGCGATCACCGTCGCGGCGCCCAGCATCCCGAGACCAGTCACGGTCGAGGACGCTAGCCCAGTGCGGCCGCCATCTGCTGTCGCGGCGCCGGACAGCCTGTGAATTGTTCGACCTGACTGAAGGCCTGGTGAAGCAACATCTGTAAACCGCTGATCACCTCACCGCCGGCAGCGCTGACCGCACGCGCCAGTGGAGTGGGCCAGGGGTCGTAGATGGCGTCCAGTAGTACCGGCACACAAGCGAACGTCGCCGCGTGGACGGCGGCCGCCTCGGCGGGAATGGTGCTCACCAGAACGTTGGCGGCGGCGGCCAACCCGAGCAGTTCAGGGTCGGAGAAGTCCCGAGATCCGATGACCGTACCGAGCTCGCTCCCCAGTTCAACCAGCCTCACCGCTTTCTCGCCGTCTCGCGCAACCACGGTGATCTCACGCACCCCGAGACCCGCAAGAGCGGCGACGGCTGCCGGCGCGGTGCCGCCGGAACCGAGCACGATCCCCCGATCTCCACGAAGTGGTGCCGGATCGCGGGGGTCGTACAGGTGTCCGAGTGCACCCGCCACACCGTCGATATCGGTGTTATCGGCACGCCAGCCGTGATCGGTGCGCACCAGGGTGTTGGCCGAACCAACCAGTTCGGCGCGGTGGGTGCGCTCGTCGGCGAACCGGAGGGCAGCGAACTTGCCCGGCATGGTCACCGAAACGCCGACCCACTCCGGGCCGAATCCGGCTACCAGCGTTGGTAATTCGTCAGCCGTGCACTCGATGCGCTCATAGGTCCAGTCATCCAGACCGAGCGCACGATAGGCCGCCAGGTGCAGCTGTGGTGAACGAGAGTGCCCGACAGGCGAACCCAGGATGGCAGCCTTACGGGCGTTCAACTGCGCTCTTCACTAACGTTCATCACGCGCGGTCATCGCCCGGAATTGAGGATGCCACTGCTCTTCGCCTGCTCGATGTTTTTCAAGTGCTCCTTGTAGTCACTGGTGAACAACGTGGTGCCATCTTGATTCACCGTCACGAAATACAGCCAGTTTCCCGGCTCAGGACGCTCGGCCGCAGCCAACGCATCGTCACCGGGGGAGCAGATCGGCGTCGCGGGGAGACCGGCCTTGGCGTAGGTGTTCCACGGGTTCTCGGTCTTCCGATCGGTATCGGTTGTGGCGACCTCTTGCTTAACAAGCGGATAATTCACCGTCGAATCGAACTCGAGCCGGTCGTAGTCACTGGTGAGTCGGTTGTAGATGACACGAGCCACCTTAGCGAAGTCGGCGGGTTTGGCTTCCTTCTGCACCAGTGACGCGACGATGAGGACTTCATAGGGTGACATGTTCATGGCCTTGGCGGTGTCGAGCAGTCCGCTCTCGACGTAGTGCGCACCGCTCTCGGCGACCAGCTTGGCGAGGATCTCCTTCGCCGATGCAGCGGGATCGATGTTCCAGGTGCCGGGTGCGATCAAGCCCTCGAGGCGACGGTGACTGTTACCCATCACACCGGCGCCCCTGGTGGCCCAATCCGGCACATTCAACGACGACAGGGGACCATCTCCGGCGGCAGTCTTGAGGTCCTTGGCTGGTACGCAACTGCGCTTGCCGTTGAGGTCGACGCAACTGGCATCCGAGATCAGGGTGAAGATGCCCTCGGTGACCGCACCGGTGCTGACCGCTTCGATATCGTCGAGTTGTCGTCCCTCCGGAATCACAAGCTTGCCGACCCGCATTGTGGGATCGGTCAACTTCGCCACGGCCGTCGCCGCCGGGATCTCGGTGCGCAGCTTGTAGAAGCCCGGCTGGATCGCAGCCATGTCGGGGTTCCCCGCGGCGACGCCTACGAAGACCCCCGCATTGGCGATGACACCCTTATCCACAAGGTTCTGGGCGATCACCGATCCGGAGTCACCGGGGTTGACCTGGATGACGATGTCTTGGGCGCCGTCACCGGTGAAGTCGCTAGACGTCCTGTTGCCGCCGAAGATCTTGGGACCGAGCAGAACTGCACCGAGCACAACGGCAATGAGCAGACCGATCAGCGCGACGAGCCTGCGACGTCCGGCCCGCTGCTGCGCGCGGTTACGGCTCGCCGCCCGGACGGCCGTGGGTTCCGCGCGATCTGATTCTGAGTCTTCCGGCATCGTCACTCTCTTACGGGGTTCAGTTACGAGGTCGCAGCCGCATTGCGGCGTTGGTCAAGCCACCCCTGCAAAATCGCCACAGCAGCAGCCTGGTCGATCATCCCCCGTTGGTTCTTGACGCGCACCCCCGCCTCCCGCAGGGATCGGGCCGCACTGACGGTAGTAAGTCGTTCGTCCGCTAACCGAACCGGCACCGGGCTGATGCGCCCAGCGACAGCGTCGGCCATCGCGACCGCGTCCTCGGCGGACGATCCGGCGCGATCGGCCAGTGTGCGGGGCAGGCCCACCACCACCTCGACGACCTCCAACTCGCGGACCAACGCTGCTAGTCGGCGCAGGTGCCCGGACCCGCGGTCGCGGCGAACCGTCTCCACCGGCGTGGCAAGGATAGCGTCCGGATCACTGACCGCCACCCCGATGCGCACCGTGCCAACGTCGATACCGAGCCGCCGTCCCCGCCCAGGATCATCGGCACCCGGCCGATCGGGCAGGCGGTTCTGCGCAGACATCGTCTGACCTCAGTCCCGCGCCAGCTCGGCCCGGACCGCGGCGAGCGCGGCATCGATACCCTCCGGGTCGGTGCCCGAACCCTGAGCCAAGTCGGCCTTACCGCCACCGCGGCCGCCCACCGCAGCCGCCACACCCTTCACCAGATCACTGGCCCGCACACCGGCGTCCTGGGCAGCCGGGTTGGCGGCAACCACGAACGGCACCACGGAGCCGCCGTCCTTATTCTCCGTGCCCTCCGCGATCAGGACCACCACGCCCGGCTCGGAGCCGAGCCGACCGCGGATATCGCCGACCAGTGAGCGCAGATCTCCCGCAGTCATTCCGGCCGGCATCCGCTGGGCTACCAGGCGGACCTTGCCCACCTGCTCGGCGGCAGAAACCACGTCCGCCGCACCGGAACGCGCCGCGGCGAGCCGAATCCGCTCGACTTCCTTTTCGGCAACCTTCAGTCGCTCGACCAGCACGGCCACCCGGCCGGGCACCTCCTCGGAGGGCACTTTCAGGCTGGATGCCAGCCCGGCCATCAGGGCGCGTTCCTTAGCCAGATATCGGAACGAATCCAGACCCGAGTAGGCCTCGACGCGACGCACGCCGGATCCGACCGAGGACTCCCCGAGAATGGTGATCGGTCCAATCTGAGCCGAATTGCGCACATGAGTGCCGCCGCAGAGTTCCAGGGAGAACGGCCCGCCGATCTCCACCACCCGAACCTCGTCGGGATACTGCTCACCGAATAGGGCCATCGCCCCCATCGCCTTGGCCTTCTCGATTCCGGTGACGAAGGTGTTCACCGGGAAGTCAGCCTCAACAGCCTCGTTGGTGACCACTTCGATCTGGCTGCGCTGCTCCTCGGTGAGCGCTCCCTGCCAGTTGAAATCGAATCGAAGATATCCGGGGCGATTGAGTGATCCGGCCTGAACAGCGTTGGGCCCCAGTATTTGTCGCAATGCTGCATGCACCAGATGGGTGCCGGAGTGGCCCTGGGTGGCACCATGACGCCACTTCGGATCCACCTCAGCGATAATGGAATCGCCCTCGACGAACTCCCCCGACTCGACATTGACGCGATGCACCCACAGGGTCTTGCCGATCTTCTGCACATCGGTGACCGCAGCCTTGGCAGCCGCACTTCCGCCGGTGCCGCTGATCCAACCGATATCGGCGATCTGCCCGCCGGACTCGGCGTAGAGCGGAGTGCGATCGAGCACGATCTCGATCCGCTCCGGCGGCGCCGCCTCAGAGTGGGTCCGCGGATGATGCGCCACCACCGGAACCCGCCTGCCGTCGACGAAGATACCGATGATCCGCCCCTGCGAAGTCAGCTCATCGAATCCGGTGAACTCAGTCGGACCCGCATCCACCAGTTCGCGGAACGCCGACAGGTCTGCGTGCGCGTGCTTGCGGGCGGTGGCATCAGCCTTGGCGCGACGGCGCTGCTCGGCCATCAGCTCACGGAAGCCGAGTTCGTCAACGCTCAGCCCGGCCTCGGCGGCCATCTCCAGGGTGAGCTCGATCGGGAACCCGTAGGTGTCATGCAGGGCGAAGGCCTCCGAACCACCCAGCACGGTCTTGCCGGCCGACTTGGTGGCGGCCGCAGCGTCGGAGAACAGCCGCGAACCCGAAACCAGGGTCCGGTTGAAGGCCGTCTCCTCGGCCACCGCGATCCGGTTGATCCGGTCGAAGTCATTGACAAGCTCCGGATAAGACGGACCCATGGCGTCACGCACGCACGCCATCAAGTCGCCCACGATCGGGGTGTCGATTCCGAGCAACTTGGCGGCGCGGACGATCCGGCGCAGCAGCCGACGCAACACATAGCCGCGGCCCTCGTTGGCTGGGGTGACACCGTCGGCAATGATGATTGCCGCGGTGCGGCTGTGGTCGGCGATGACCCGATAACGCACATCGTCAATCGCGTTCCCGGTGCCGTATCCGCGGGGCGCACGCTCGGCCACCTTGTCGATCATCGGGCGCATCAGGTCGATCTCGTAGACGTTGTCGACGCCCTGCAGCAGGCAGGCGATCCGCTCGACGCCCATGCCGGTGTCGATATTCTGCCGCGGCAGCGGGCCGAGAATGTCGAACTCCTCCTTAGACGTGCCATCACCGCGTTCGTTCTGCATGAAGACGAGATTCCAGATCTCGATATAGCGGTCCTCATTGGCTTCCGGGCCGCCCTCGACCCCGTATTCCGGGCCGCGGTCGTAGTAGATCTCCGAGCACGGCCCGCACGGACCCGGGATTCCCATGGACCAGTAGTTGTCGGCCATACCGCGGCGCTGAATGCGCTCCGGTGGCAACCCCGCCACTTCCTGCCACAGCCCGACGGCTTCGTCATCGTCATAGAAGACGGTGGCCCAGAGCCGTTCCGGGTCCATCCCGTAGCCGCCCTCGGTAACCGGCTTGGTGAGCAACCCCCAGGCCAATTCGATAGCGCGGCGCTTGAAGTAGTCACCGAAGGAGAAGTTGCCCGCCATCTGGAAGAAAGTGTTGTGCCGGGTGGTGATGCCCACCTCGTCAATATCCGGGGTGCGAATGCACTTCTGGATGCTGACCGCGGTGTCGTACGGGGGCGTGCGTTGGCCCAGGAAAAAGGGCACGAACTGCACCATCCCGGCATTGACGAACAGCAGGTTGGGATCGTCGAGGATCACCGAGGCGCTGGGCACCTCGGTATGTCCGGCGTTGACGAAGTGATCCAGGAATCGCTTCCTGATCTCATGTGTCTGCACGGGTGTCCTTGCGTTGGGGGTGCTGCCTGCTCAGATGCGGCCCGGTTGGCGCACCGAAGCATCGACCGCCTTACTTTACCGGTCGGGCATACCGGTCGGGTCGGGCCGACTACAACTCGATCCGGGCGCCGATGATGGCCGTCCGACCCTCCAGGCGGTTTTTGGATCCCCTGCTTTCGGATTCTGAGGACTACGCCTTCCGGGAGCGCCGGATGATTGCACGGAGCTTCTCCAGACGGCCGGCGATATCCCGCTCAGCACCGTGGGTTGTCGGCCGGTAGTAGTCGACTTCTGCGATCTCATCTGGCGGGTATTGTTGTGCCACAACACCATCCGGATCATCGTGGGGGTACCGGTAGCCTTGTGCATTCCCGAGTTGGGCCGCACCCGAATAGTGGCCGTCGCGCAGGTGAGCTGGCACCAACCCGGCCTTGCCGGCCCGGATATCGCCCATCGCCGCACCGAGTGCCGTGGTGACGGCATTGGACTTCGGCGCGGTGGCCAGGTGGACGGTGGCGTGCGCCAGGGTCAGCTGGGCTTCCGGCATTCCGATCAGTGCGACGGTCTGCGCCGCAGCGACGGCGATGGGTAACGAGGTCGGATCGGCCATGCCGACGTCTTCACTGGCCAGGATCACCAGCCGACGCGCCACGAATCGGGGGTCTTCACCGGCCACCAGCATGCGGGCCAGGTAGTGCAGGGCCGCATCGACGTCGGACCCGCGGATCGACTTGATGAAGGCGCTGATCACATCGTAGTGCTGGTCGCCGTCGCGGTCATAGCGCACCGCCGCCTGATCGAGGGACTGCTCGACGGTCTGCACCGTCACGGTCCCCTCGGCAGCCGCGGCGGTCTCGGCGGCGACTTCCAGGGCGGTCAGGGCGCGGCGGGCATCCCCCGCGGAGAGTTTGACCAGCAGTTCCACCGCGTCGTCCTCGATCACCAACGCCGCGCCCAACCCGCGCGGGTCGGCCACCGCACGGCGCACCACCGCACGAATATCGTCCGGGGTCAGCGGGTGAAGTTGCAGGATCAGCGAACGCGACAGCAGTGGCGCGACGACAGAAAAGGACGGGTTCTCCGTGGTGGCCGCCACTAGAAGCACCACCCGGTTCTCGACGGCAGCCAGCAGAGCATCCTGCTGAGTCTTGGAGAAGCGATGCACCTCGTCGATGAACAGAACGGTCTGCTGGCCACGTAGCAGTGCCTGGCGGGCGCTTTCGACGACCGCCCGCACCTCTTTGACCCCGGCGGTCAGCGCGGACAGCGCTTCAAACCGCCGACCGGTGGCCTGCGAGATGAGCGAGGCCAGTGTGGTTTTGCCGGTACCCGGCGGCCCGTAGAGGATCACCGATGCGGCACCGGTTCCTTCGACGAGTCGCCGCAACGGTGACCCCGGTCCCAGCAGATGAGCCTGACCTACAACCTCCTCGAGGGCGGCCGGGCGCATCCGGACCGCCAGCGGGGCCGATCCCGATGCCGACGAGTCCGCCGAGAAATCGTCCCCGGGCAGGTCGAACAGGCTGTCGGACACTGTTCAGGCTTACCATGGCTTCCCCCGCGGCGCGGTACCGGCCAGCGGGACCCCGCTGCCTGGATCAAAACCGTCAGGGCCCATGATCGGCGCGTGTCATACGCGAAGTACGGGCCGTGGGCGGTGATCGCGGGCGGATCCGAAGGGGTCGGTGCCGAGTTCGCGCTCCAGCTGGCCGAATCCGGTATCAACTTGGTTCTGCTGGCCCGCAAACCGGAGGCGCTCGCGTCGACCGCTCAGCAATGCCGTGCTCATGGCGTGGATGTGCGGACGCTGGAAGTTGACCTCGTCGACCGGACCGCGGTCGAGAAAATCACCGCAGCCACCGACGACATCGAAGTCGGCCTGCTGATCTACAACGCCGGTGCCAACACCTGCAGTGCGGAGTTCCTGGACGCCGAACTCACCGACTTCCAGGCCGTCATCGATCTGAACATCACCACCATGATGGCGCTGGTTGCGCACTACGGACGGGCCATGCGCTCCCGGCGCCGCGGGGGCATCATGCTGGTCGGCTCGATGGCCGGCTACCTGGGCTCGGCCCGGCATACGGTGTACGGCGGGGTGAAAGCCTACGGGCGGATCTTCGCCGAGGGTCTCTGGTTGGAACTGCGCGAGTACGACGTCGATGTCCTGGAACTGGTCCTCGGGGTCACCCGCACGCCCGCCATGCAGCGGTTGGGATTGAACTTCGATCTGCCGGGTTTGCGCGTTGCTGAATCTGCGGACGTCGCACGAGAAGGCCTGGCGCACTTGGGAAACGGACCCGTGTATGTGGCCGGAGGAAATGCCGAGGACATCGCGCGGCGCAATGATCCGGACCGGGCCACAGTGGTCGAGGACACGCACCGTTTCATGCGGCGACTACTCGCGGACTAGCTGTCCGGAGCGGTCAGTGCCCGGCCCACCTGCGCATCGGCCGCAGCCCTACCGAGTGCTGGCGGCTCGGCGGGGCTAGCCGCCCGGCGCGGACCCGGCCACCGGCGGCGGTGGGTACCCAGGCACCGGGTTAACGGCGACCATCTTCTCGAAGAAGTTTCGCGAAAAGCTTGCATGGCAAATACTGGTATGACTAATTTGGAGCACCTAACCGGAAAATTAAAGACTATCTGGCTGGCAACGGATCGATGATGGACACCAAATCTCTACACTGAGGTGCGGTTTCAGCAACGAACGGGGCGTTTGGCCACGCAACGGTGCCGACGGTACCGCCACGCGGCCTGAACCAGACGTGCGAAAGGCAGAACCCTGTGGCTGACAAATTCCCCAACCAACCGCTTAACGTCGTCGAGAACTTCGTCGACAAGCCCTACACCGTGCAACGGCTTGTGGAACGGCCGGTCGAAAAGGTCGTCGACAAGCCGATCACCCTGGAACGGGTCATCGAGCGACTGGTGGTCGACACAGTCGACAAGGTCGTCGACAAGCCGGCGCAGGTGTCACGCCTGGTCGAGCGTCCTGTGGTGACCGTTGTCGATGAGCTGGTCGACAAGCCGGTCAAGGTTGTTCGCCAACTGGAGCGACCCGTGGTCACCATCGAGGACCGGGTGGTCGACAAGCCGGTGAGTGTCAGCCGCCTCGTTGAGCGCCCGGTCGTCACCGTGGTCGACGACGTGGTCGACAAAGCGCTGAAGGTCAGCCGCACCATCGAGCGCCCGGTCGTCACCGTGGTCGATGAGGTCGTGGACAAGCCGCTAAAGGTCAGCCGCACCATTGAGCGCCCGGTCGTCACCGTGCAGGACACGATTACCGATAAGCCGGTCCAGGTCCAGCGGCTCGTGGAGCGACCGGTAGTCAACATCATCGACAAGATCACCGATAAGCCGGTTGAGATTCAGCGGCTGGTGGAAAAGCTCGTCGTCTCGATCGTTGACAAGGTTGCCGAGCGCCCCGTCGAGGTCCAGCGCCTGGTAGAGCGGCTGATCGTCGACGTGCAGGACAACGTCGTCGACAAGCCGGTCACCGTACAGCGCCTTGTCGAGAAGCCGGTGGTCACCATCGTCGACAAGGTCGTCGAGATCCCGGTCGAGCGGATCGTCGAGCGAGTCGTGGAGAAGCCGGTCGACCGGATCATCACCAAGGTCGTCGAAAAGCCGGTCGAGAAGATCGTCGAGAAGTTCATCGAGATACCGGTTGAGAAGATCGTCTACAAGACCGTCGAGAAGCCGGTCGAACGGATCGTCGAGATCACGGTCGAGAAGCCGGTTGTGAAGGTGGTAGAGAAGGTCGTCGAGGTCGCCGTCGAGCAGATCGTCCAGAAGGTCGTCGAGAAGCCCGTCGACCGCATCGTCGAAAAAATCGTCGAAAAGGTCAACGTCGTCGAGAAGATCATCGACAAGCCCGTCGACCGAGTGGTCGAAAAGATCGTCGAAAAGCCCAACGTCGTCGAGAAGGTGCTCGAACGCGCCGTCGACCGTGTCGTTGAGAAGGTCGTCGAGAAGGTCAACGTCGTCGAGAAAATCGTCGACAAGCCCGTCGACCGCATCGTCGAAAAGATCGTCGAAAAGCCCACTATCGTCGAAAAAATCGTCGACAAGCCCGTCGACCGCATCGTCGAAAAGATCGTCGAAAAGGTCAACGTCGTCGAGAAGATCATCGACAAGCCCGTCGACCGCATCGTCGAAAAGATCGTCGAAAAGGTCAACGTCGTCGAGAAGATCATCGACAAGCCCGTCGACCGAGTGGTCGAAAAGATCGTCGAAAAGGTCAACGTCGTCGAGAAGGTCATCGACAAGCCCGTCGACCGCATCGTCGAGAAAGTCGTCGAACGGCCGCGGATCGTCGAGAAGGTCATCGACAAGCCCGTCGACCGCATCGTCGAGAAAGTCGTCGAACGGCCGCGGATCGTCGAGAAGGTCGTCGATCGGCCGGTGGAAAAGGTGCTGGAGAAGACGGTCACCAACCCGGTTCTGGTGGAGAAGCTCGTCGAGCGCGAAGTCGAGTACGTCAACGAGCGGATCGTCGAGCGGCCGATCGAGACGGTGGTCGAGCGGGTCGTCGAGCGGCCGGTCTACAAAGAGGTCGAGCGGATCGTCGAGAAGCCGGTAGAGAAGATCGTCGAGATCGTCGTCGAGAAGCCCGTCATCGTCCACAAGTACGTCGAGAAGAGGGTGGAGCGGATCGTCGAGCACGGCGAGGACGAGGTCACCGTCAGCCGGCGTTCACTGGGTAAGGCCACCGAGGTCGAGGCCAAGTTCGTCGATCGCGACGTGCGCCAGGTCGAGTGGGTGGAGCGCACGACCGGTGAGCATCCAGATGACGACATCGTCGGTGACAAGTCGACGGTCTTCCGGGCCCGCGAGGCGTACCTCGTGGATCCGAAGTCCGATGACTCCAGGCCCCGTCGTTCCTGACGCTGCCTCCGAAGGGCATGGCGCCGGGGCGGTCGAAACCTCCCGCCCCGGCGTCGTCCCATCTTTCTCACATCCGAAATCGTCTTGCTATCAAGCCAATCCAACCAGTCAAATGAGGAGTCTGTTGTGACGCCAATCGGGCCCCTGCGAGCTTCGCTCGCCGTAGGCGGGATGTTCATCGTGGGCAGCACCCTGCTGATGAGCGCTCCGGTCGTGACTGCCGCACCATCCAGCGACGCGGTCAGCACCATCAACGACCGCTACACCACCTTCGGCGGGGAAGGCTCCCTGCTCGGTGCGCCGATCGGCGAGGCTGTCGACGTACCGGGTGGCGCTGAACGCGAGTACGCCGGCGGCGCCATCTACTACTCGAAGGACACCGGCGCCCATGTGATGTACGGCGCGATCCTAGATCGCTATCAGGCGCTCGGCGGTCCCAGCAGTGGACTCGGATTCCCAAAGAATGACGAGAGCGACACCGGCGATGGCATCGGGCGCTTCAATGACTTGGCCGCACCCGGCGGTGCGGCCATCTACTGGAACCCCCAGTGGGGCGCCTCGGTGATCAAGGGCCGGGTTCTGGATGCCTGGCGCAAGTCCGGTGCCATTACCGGGCCGTTCGGCTATCCCAGCTCTGACACAACAATCGTCGACGGTGTGCAGACGGGCAAGTTCGTCGGTCCGGAAGGTACCGAGATCCAATGGTCGCAGGCTGGCGGGCTCATCACCATCCCGGCTGCTCTGGCTACCAAGATCCCCGGGTTCGACGCAACTACGTCGACGTCAGAAGGGACCATCGCCGTGAGCACACCCGGTAAGTCCGTGTCCACCGAGCCGCCCGCCACGAAGACGAGCAAGTGGTGGTGGATTCCGGTCGGCGTGGCAGTGGCGGCTCTTGTCGCCGGCCTGCTGCGCATGCTGACGCGGCGCCGTCCGGAAGAGCCGGTGACGGTCGCCGCCCGGCCTGCACCGGTGGTTAAGCCGACCCCACCGTCCGACCCGGTCCGGCCGGCACCGGTCGTCAAGGCCTCGGCGCCAAAACCGCCGGCACCGCCGACACCCCCGGCTCCGGCAAAGGTGGCTCCACTGGCCGCAGTGCCGCAGCCGCCGGCTCCGCGGCCGTTAATGTCGGAGCCACCCAAAGCGACCGTCCGCACCGAAGCGACCGATCGCGATCTCTCGACGGTGGTCAACTACGAGCAGTCGGCTACTGCTGCCGAGACAACGGTTCGGGTGACCTACGAGAACAACGCCGTCGGCGACAACCAGGCCAGCGTCGCCGACAAAAGCGACTCCATTCGCGACTGACGACGACAACGCCGTCCGGCACCACCTGAAGAGGGCGCCGCTGGAATGCAGCTGCCGATAGAAGTAGCTGCCACGAAGAAGAGAGAGATCAGATGGGTAACTTGGATTGGTTGCTGGGCGTCGTCGGCGGACTGATCGGCGGCAACGCCGCCGGTGCGGCCAAGAACAGCCTCGGCACCGCTGGCAACAGCGTCGCCGGCGCACTGGGCGGCGCACTGGGCGGAGGCCTGCTGGGCAACGTGCTGGGCTCCGGTGGCGACATCGCTCAGATCGCTGGCTCGGTGGGTGGCGGCGGCGTCGTCGGCGCCATCTTGACGGCGATCGTTGGCGCGGTCATGAAGGGCCGCAAGTAGCGGCCCAGGCACAATCTCTCAACGGCACCCGGTCACGCACATCCATGCGGGGCCGGGTGTTTTATTGCCCACGAGATAGACGTCACGGCTGCGATTCGCCTGGAAGCACAGCCCTGAAGCAGGTTTCGCTGAGGTCAGGTCCGGTGACCGCGGTCAGCGCAGCGCCGCTTCCGGCGTGCCCTCCGGAGTAGGGATCGCCTCCGGTGACGGCCACGGTTGCGGCACCGGCCGCTGGCGGACGGCTGTTGGCCACCAGAACCAACGGCCCATCAGCGCGGCGATTGAGGGGGTCATGAAGGACCGAATCACCAGGGTGTCGAACAGCAGGCCCAATCCGATCGTGGTACCGACCTGGGCGAGGATTTTCAACTCACTGAAGGCCATCGAAGCCATCGTCACCGCGAAGACCAGACCGGCCGAGGTAACCACCGAGCCGCTACCGCCCATTGCCCGGATGATCCCGGTGTTGAGTCCAGCGTGGATTTCTTCCTTAAACCGGGCAACCAACAGCAGGTTGTAGTCTGAGCCCACGGCCAGCAGGATGATCACCGACATCACCAGCACCATCCAGTGCAGCGGATGTCCCAGAAGGTCCTGCCAGATGAGGACCGATAGGCCGAATGAGGTACCCAGCGAGATCACCACGGTGCCCACGATCACCGCGGCAGCAACGACACTGCGGGTGATGATCAGCATGATGATGAAAATCAGGCAGAGCGCCGACAGGCCCGCGATCATCAGGTCGTAGTTGGCGCTCTCCTGCATATCCTTGTAGGCGGCCGCAGTGCCGGCGAGATAGATCTTCGAGCCCTCCAGCGGCGTGCCCTTGATCGCCTCGAACGCAGCATTCCTGATGGTGTCGATGTGGGTGAGACCTTCCGGCGACATCGGATCACCTTCGTGAGAGATGATGAACCGCACCGCTTTTCCATCCGGGGACAGGAACATCTTCATCCCACGTTTGAAGTCGGGATTGTCGAAGACCTCGGGCGGCAGATAAAACGAATCGTCATTCTTGGCCGTATCAAAAGCCTTACCCATTGCGCCCTGGTTGTCCTGCATCGCCTGGATCTGGTCGTACATCCCGGCTTGGGTGCTCTGCATCGTCAACTGCATGGTCTTCATCGACTGCATGGTGGCGATCATCGGCGGCATGAGCGTGCGCAGCTGTCCGGTGAGGGTGTCGAGTTGATACAGGCTCGGCATCAAGGCCTGGATGTCATCGGTCATCGTGTCGACACCATCGATGGTTTCGAACAACGACCTTATGGACCAGCAGACCGGGATGTCGAAACAGTGCGGCTCCCAGTAGAAGTAGTTACGGACCGGTCGGAAGAAATCGTCGAAATCTGCGATGTGGTCACGCAGATCCTGAATGTCGTTCTGCGTCATTTGCATCTTGCCGACCATGTCGTGAGTGACGGCGTTGAGTTGGCCCATCAGCACATACATCTGCGACATATTGTCGATGGTGGCCTGTAAGTCGTCACCCTGCTTGAGCATGTCTTTCATCCGGTCCTGCAGGAACGACATATTCAAGGTCTGGGTGGTGCCCTGCATACCGAGCATGAACGGGATCGAGCTGTGCTCCACCGGGGTACCCAACGGGCGGGTGATGGTCGTCACGCGCCCGATACCCGGCTGGTGGAACATGGATTTCGCGACCCGGTCGATCACCAGGAAGTCCGCCGAGTTGCGCATATCGTGATCGCTCTCGATCATCAGCATCTCCGGGCTGAGCCGGGCGGACGGAAAGTGCCGTTCGGCGGCAGCGAACCCTTCGGCGGCCGGGATGTCCGAGGGCAGGTAGTGGCGGTCGTTGTAGTCGGTCCGGTAACCGGGCAGTGCGAGCAGGCCAACCAGCGATAGCGCAACTGTGCCGATCAGGATGGGGCCGGGCCAGCGCACGACGGCCGCTCCGATACGTCGCCAGAAACGTTCCCGCAGCGCGCGTTTGGGTTCCAGCCGGCCGAAATGAGTTGCGACTGTGACGACGGCCGGACCCAGCGTGACTGCCGCGGCCACCACGATCACCAGGCCGATCGCCAGCGGTACGCCCATCGACTGAAACATCGGGCTCCGGGTGAAATACAGGCAGAACATCGCCCCGGCGATGGTCAGGCCGGACCCCAGAATGACGTGCGCGGTGCCGTGATACATCTCGTAGTACGCGGACTCAGAGTCCTTGCCCTTGCTCCTGGCTTCCTGATACCGGCCGAACAGGAAGATCGCGTAGTCGGTACCCGCGGCGATCGCCACCATGGTCAGCAGGTTCACCGCGAACGTCGACAGCCCGATCAGGTGGAAGTGGCCCAGGAACGCGACTGTGCCACGGGCAGCGGCTAATTCGAGGAAGACCATGAACAGCGCCAGCAGCACCGTGACGATGGACCGATAGACGAACAGCAGCATGAGGGTGATCACGCCGAACGTCAGCCCGGTAATCAATTTCAAGCTTCGGTCACCGGCGATATGGGTGTCCGCGATCAGTGCCGACGGCCCGGTGACATAAGTCTTGACGCCCGGCGGGGCGGGCACGCTGTCCACGATCTTCTTGGCGGCTTCCACCGATTCGT
>Ga0194038_1000379_pt1 | contig 19506 bp, 22 predicted proteins | sample JunL226m_MetaG_FD_148630 | JGI IMG/M metagenome (GOLD analysis project Ga0194038, IMG submission 148630) | Anoxic zone freshwater microbial communities from boreal shield lake in IISD Experimental Lakes Area, Ontario, Canada - Jun2016-L227-6m | ecosystem: Environmental > Aquatic > Freshwater >... | reverse complement strand
TATTACTCTCTATTTTTTCTACCGTTTGGGTCAAACTCAACCAGCGCCCTATTCCGCAACTCATGCAGGATGTAGTGGAGGCAACTCGTGCAGGACTCGCAGCGGCACTTGGGCCACATTTAGTCAAACTCAAAGAGAGTCAATTTGACCAAGCTAGTTATGCAAAGACTGCGCTTGAAATTACTAGGCTAATAGGCAACTTAATTGATAAGGAATATCAAAATGTTCCTAGCATTCGCACAAAACAAAAAAATATTAGCAACACATTCTTAAAAATAGAATGGGTCCAACCTCCAAGTCCAAGCACTCGTTCTGAAAAACAGCCGAGCCATTCTGCACAAGACTCTAAAAAAGTCTTAAAGCAATCATTAGGGCAATACAAAGTATTTAACTCTACATACGATATTGAGATCGAGGCCAAAAAAAGCATTCGGCCAGCCCAGCTCGCTATCTATCAACGAGAACTGAGCGAGGAAATCACAAAGCTCAATATACCTTGGGGGAAATTAACAAGGTCTTATCAAAGTGTCTTTAATACAAAAACATTGAAGAGATGGGAAACTACCCAGACTGAGGGCCTCCTAGATCGACGCTACCTTACCCGTATTGCAACCGCTCCGCTGGATCCTATTCTTTATAAGCATCCTGCTAAAAAGATAGAGGCCATAGGAAGCGTGACGCTTTTAATCGACTGCTCTGGCTCAATGAAGGACCAAAGACTGAAGATCGCTACATGTGTAGATTCTCTAGTGAGGATATTAGAGCAAGCCCATATTCAAAGTGAAGTACTGGGCTACAGCACGAGCACCTGGCAGGGTGGCCGACCTTTTAAGGAATGGCGTCGAAGTGGACAAATACCTCATCCAGGCAGATTAAATGAGCGTGCTCATTGGATCTTTAAAGATTTTCATACCCATTGGCGCAAGGCAAGGCCAGGTATTGCCGCACTCCTGAGACCAGAAATCTATGCTGAGAGCATTGATGGGGAAGCAGTGTTATGGGCAGCTCAACGCTTACAAAATGAAGGTGGTAATCAATCTACCCAAAGAAAACTGATTCTATTTTCCGACGGCTGCCCTATGGATCGAGCGACTATTGAAGCAAATGGCGAGCATTTTCTTAAAAACCATCTTTTGCAGGCGATTGAATGGTGTGAACAGCAAAAGAATTTTGAGCTATGGGGATGCGGAATTGGAGAAGAATTAAGAGCGTTCTTTCCACATCGTTTAAGTTGGGATCAAGAAAGTGAAAACCCAAGTGAATCGCTGGTTAACTGGGCTAAAGAACTAAAGCCAGCAATCAGTTAAGTAACTAACTCGTTGAAGTACTCATGGTGAGCGGTATTCAGTGTAGATACACGCCACTCGATAGGTTCATCTTGTATATCCAGCGCTATCCTACGAATATGCAAAATTGGTGAGTCTGGTTTTAACTTTAGCCAAGCTGACATTTGTCTGCCTGCCAATCCAGCACGCAATCTTTCATGCGTTTTTACCACTGACTGTCCATAACGCATTTGATATAACTGGTAAATACTTCCTTCCCGCTTATCAAAGTCATTACGAGTTAAGTTTTTGAATCTTTTTTTATCTAAGGCGATGTGATCAATCATCACACACTCATTCTCTAAATATAAGCGAGTAACAATACGCCAAACGGGAGCTCCTTCCTTAATACCCAACTTCAGGGACTCTTCCTTGCTTGCTTGAGCGGCTCCAAAAGAGGCAGTCTCTACACGGGGATAGGTTTTTTTATCAGCATCCCAGCGAGCCACATGGAAAAAATAATAAAGTAGTCGCCTCGCATCGTGTTCTGCGACATAGGTACCCCTGCCTTGACGGCGGACAACAATTCCTTCCGCAACTAATTCATCTACCGCCTTGCGCAGGGTGCCTATAGATACATCCAACTCTTTGGCCAAATCCTTTTCAGCAGGTAAAGCCTGCCCCATCGGATAACGCCCCCTGACCAGATCTTCAGTGATCTTTTGCTTCACCTCTTGATAGGCGGTCAGGGACTTCATGATTTAAGACTTAAGCAGACTCATACAAACGGGTCATCACAAACTCACGGTGACCCAAAATCTCTGCTGCTGTTAATTCACCATTTGCAGTTCTCAGTAGAGCATCGAGAAGCTTCTCACCTGCAGTATCCAAGTTTTCTTCACGGCGCAAAATACCAGAAACATCCACATCGATATGCTCAGACATCGTCCGCACTGTTTTTGGATTAGCACATAGCTTAATCACTGGCAGAATTGGATTGCCGATGACGTTGCCTTGTCCTGTCGGGAAGAAGTGGGCTGCAAAACCAGCGGCTGCACAAAGCGTAACCATTTCAGCAGCAGCTGAAGAGGAGTCCATAAAATGCAGGCCTGGAATAGTTGGTGTCTCAGCCTTGTCTAGCACGCCATCGACAACGCATTTCTTACCAATCTTCTGAATATTACCAAGAGCCTTTTCCTCGATCGTAGTCAAGCCACCAGCAATATTCCCTTTGGTTGGCTGAGAATCAGATAAATCACTAGTCTTATTCTTCTCAATCACATCTTGATAGCGATCAAACATTTCACGGAATTTTTTCTTGACTTCTGGTGTACGGCAACGCGCTTCAACCAAATGCTCACCACCAGTTAACTCCGTTGTTTCACCAAAGACTAATGTAGAGCCGATCTCGTAAAGCTTATCAAATGCATTACCAACAGTTGGGTTCGATGCACAACCAGAGGTGGTATCAGACTCACCACACTTGGTTGAAACCCATAACTCTGATAGCGGAGCTGAAACACGTTGCTGTCTAGAAGCGTGTTTCATCATGGAGTAAGCAGCCTTACTTGCGCTGGCAATGGTTGCTGTATCGCCATTACCTTCAATCCAGAAACCTTCTACTGGCTTACCAGATGCCTTAATTCCATCAACCACAATCTTTGTCCACTGTGGCTCAATACCAATCACAACTACCCCAGCTACGTTTGGATTGGAACCAGCGCCAATCAAGGTTCTGAAGTGGAGCTCTAAGTCAGCGCCAAACTGAAGACGGCCATAAGGATGTGGAATTGCGATCGTACCTTTAATATTGTTAGCGACTGCTTCACATGCAGCATTCGATAAATCATCTAAGGGCAAAATCACGACATGGTTACGAATACCCATGCGCCCATTTTCACGGCGATAGCCCATAAAAGTTGCTTCTTTTAAATTAATCATTTTCTATCTCTCTTAATATCGTAATTAACACTCGTGTCGGTTACCAACGCTTAGTTTTGACATTCTGAACATGGGTATGCTCACCCTTTTTAATGGGAGCAACTACCTTGCCGATATCAACACCGTACTTAATAATGGTGTCGCCAGCTTTCATATCCTGTAATGCTATCTTGTGGCCAATAGGAATATCACTTTCAGATTTGATATTGACAGTGCTATCACCGTCCATTACCCAACCTATTAAGTCAGTACCAGCCTTCACGCCTTCTACCACGACAACGCCAACGACATCTCCTGGCTCATGCACGACAAAATGAATCATTTCCTTCTCCTTATCAATCTTGTTTGAACACTATCTATTCCATGACTGACGAATGCCAGCCTGAATTTCCTCTACAACCACATCAGAAACATTTACACCTTCTTTAAATCCTGCAGCTCTTTGCTTAAAGCGTCGCTGTCCCGGTAAGCGAGTACCTTTATCAGCTGCCAAAGTTTTTAGAAAGGCTTGCATTTTTTTTGCAAAAACTTGACTACCAGCAAGGCCTGGATCGATTGTGAGAAGCAACTGGCCAATACGTGGACGATTGCCCTTAGCATCAAAAAATGAATCAGCCTCATATGAGAACCTGCTTCCAGATAAACCCACTACTAACAACTCAATAATCAATGCTAGCAATGCGCCCTTATCACCGCCTAATGGAACCATCAAGCCTTTTAAACCCTCTTGTGGATCTGTAGTTGGCTTGCCATCCGCTGTTAATGCCCAACCCTCGGGAATAGACTCGCCCTTCTTTGCAGCAACTAATAACTTTCCACGTGCAACAGCTGATAGAGACATATCAATCACCAGGGGATCACGATTGGTGATTGGAAATGCTGCAGCTAAAGGGTTGGTACCAAACATGGCTTTGTTACCTCCAACCATTGGCATTGCAGCTGGAGTGTTGCCGAACAATAAAGAGATATAGCCCGCACGTGCGGCAGCTTCAGCAAAATGACCAGCAACGCCAAAATGGTGGCTATTAGTGACTGCTACAAGACCAACTCCGCTTTTTGAGGCAAGGTTGACTGATAAATCTGTTGCAAAGCGAAGCGCTGGAAAAGCTAATCCATCACAAGCATCCACTAAAGCTGCAGAGGTCTTGAATGGGCGAACTTTAATTTTAGGAGCTAGCTCAACTCGGCTATTTTTTGCATGGCCCGCATATTGCGCAACTCGCGCTAATCCATGTGAGGCTAAACCATCTAATTCAGCAAGCGCTAAAAATTGTGCTGTTTCAAAAGCGGCCTTGTCACCGATGCCTGCCGCCTTTAATCCAGCCGTCGCTAACTGAACCATCTTGTCGTAGGATAAATTCACTTCAAGCCCCTAAATATCGATTGACTTCATCGGCAATCATTTGACTAACACGCTCATTACTCTCATGCGTTACTCCCGAAATATGTGGCGTCAGAATAAGGTTCTCAATTCCTGAAAAATGACTTAAATCCTTTGCAGGTTCTACAGAAAAAACATCAATTGCAGCACCACCAATACGCCCTGAGCGAAGTCGCTCGGCCAATGCCAGCTCATCCACTATCCCACCTCGCGCCGTATTAATCAAACAAGCACCCTCTTTCATCTGATCAAGCGTTGTCGCATTAAACAAATTCTTAGTTTCGGGCAAATAAGGGAGATGCAAAGAAACTGCATTACTTTTAGAAAGCAATGTATTTAATGGAAGTAAGGGAACTGAAAAACCATCAAGCACAACAGAGTCCCCAGAGAGCATTGGGTCATAAGCCAGACATTGCAAACCGAACGCATGCGCCTTTTTAGCAACCACCCTGCCAATACTGCCAAAGCCTACGATACCTAATGTCTGACCCAAAAATTCATGGTAGCCAGAAAAACGGGGGCGCGGCCACTCCCCCTTGAGGGTTGCCATTGTTGCAGGAATGAATCCACGGGTTAAGGTAACCGCAGCTCCGACAACATACTCAGCCACTGATTCAGCATTAGCCCCTGTTGCAGGAATCACTTTGATATTGCGTTTGGCACAAGCTGGCAACTCAATATTTTCAAGTCCAACCCCTAGGCGGCCAACCACTTTTAGGCTGGGCGAAGCAAGTAAGATTTCTTCGTTTACCTGAGTCAAATTACGAACAATGAGCCCATCAATATTTTGCATTGCAACAATTAAAGCAGCGCGATCTTTGTATAGCTCAGGCTCATAGATAACCTTATTTTTAGAACGCAGGGTATCTAGGGCTTGACTAGTAATGAACTCAGAGATCAAAATAGTAAACATATCCATATCATATAGATGATTTAAATCACTTGCAAGCGAACGCACGATTTTTAAAAAAAAGAATAAGCTTATTATTTACCAATCATGCTTATTGAGTGAAATAAGATCTAAGATAAAAAAGATGATTAAAACTGGAGAAGCAAAATGTTTAAGAAAGAATTAATTAATGGCTTACGATCTGGGCTCATTAGCCTGGGAGCGCTAGCACTCATTGTCTCCCCTGCAATTACTCAGGCTCAGAGTTGGCCAGATAAACCCATTAAATTGATCATTCCCTTTGCTCCCGGCGGTACCACCGATATTCTCGGAAGAATATTTGCCCAACAAATGACTACTGTTATTGGTCAAAATGTCATTGTTGAAAACAAAGGTGGGGCTGGAGGCAATATTGGCGCCGAAGTTGTTGCCAACTCACCCCCCAATGGTTACACCTTGCTTCTTGCATCGGGAAGCATGATGACAGTTAATCCCTATCTATATAAAAAGCTTCCCTTAAACTACATTGCTGATCTCACTTATATTTCTGCAGTAGCGGGAGGTCCAATGCTTGTATCAGTCAACCCAAATCTAAAAGTCAATAATTTAAAAGAGCTGATTGCTTTAGCAAAAACAAAGGAGCTAACTTTTGGCTCTGCTGGTATTGGCAGTCAGGTTCATATGGCAGGGGAAAATTTCATTTACGCAGCAGGAATTTCTGCTACGCATGTACCCTATAAAGGTGAAGCACCAGCTCTTAATGATTTGGTCTCTGGGCAAATTGACTTTATGGTTGGCAACCTTCCGGCAGCAGCAGGCTTTGCAAAAGCCGGAAATATTAAAGCTCTAGCCATTACCAGCAGCAAAAGAGTTGCGCAATTACCTGATGTTCCCACCGTTGCAGAAGCAGCGATTCCAGGATTCGTTAATTTAGGTTGGTTTACGCTAGCTGCTCCAGCAGGTACACCAAAGGCAATTCAGGAAAAGATATATGCCGCGACTCAAAAGGCATTGGAATCAGAAGCAATGCGCAAGAGTCTGGAAATGAATGGTCTCACTGCAATTTTGAATACCCCGAAAGAACAGTTAGATATTCAAATCAAAAACGAATCCGCCAACTGGGAAAAAGTGATTAAGGCTCGCAATATCCAAGCCCAATAATGATGAGTTAAGGATGCGTCTTAGGAACGTCCTTAACTTTTAAATTAATTGGCGCACTAGTAAGGTGGTTCCTGCAAATAGCAAAATGGAACCATAAGCTACTCGCATTGCCATATTGCTTAACTTTTTATGGGTATGGGTTCCAGCCCAAATACCGAGAAAGGTTGCCGGCATTAGACAAACTGCCAATCCAATAACTGGCCAACTCAGAATCAAGCCAGTAATCAGCATTAAAGTGAGGCGCAATAGAGTCAGTATGAATATTGCAAAGGCCATAGTGGCCCGCACGACTTTAGGATCGCTGATACGCAACCCTAGATAGGATGCGTAAATGGCTCCACCAGTAGCAAACAATGCAGTAAATACACCCCCAAAAAATCCAAAGGGCGCAGCCCACCACTTGTTAATTGGTTCAATCATTTCTGAATTTCGTTGCCACAATACTCTGGCACCATTGATTGCAGCAAAACATCCTAAGGTAAGCAATAGTGGCTCACTAGGTGCATACACCAATAAAACAATACCCAAAATCATCCCAATCAGAGTAAATGGAAAGAGCCATTTCAACTCTTTTATATTGGCATCCTGAGAAGATTTTTTACCGACGTACAAAGAAGCGCAAAGATCGATGATGACCATCATCGGCACCACTTCTTTCAGAGGATACATCTGCACAAGCAACGGTACTGAAATAATCGATGAACCAAATCCTGAAATGCCAAAAATAAAATAGGCGAGGAAAATAATCAGAATCGCCAATATAAATTGGAGAGGCTCAATCAAATCAAAAATAATTAAGCCTCAACCAATATCGTCTGCCCAGGCTTAATCATCGTAAATTGCACGGGAAGATTTTTAATACTTAATTCTTGATGGTTGAAATTAACTGCTGTGTAATAAGAGTCTTCAAGGGATCCTGGCTCTGGAAAATCTTCACGGTAATGAGCGCCCCTCGAATTCTCTCTAGCAATAGCAGCTTCAGTGACAGCTTGGCTTACCAGAATGAGGTTTTGTAAGTTCATCCAATCTTGCCAAGTATTACTATATTGCCGCTGAATATTACCAACACCCATTTGATTTAATTGGGATGCTAACTGCTGCAAGGTTTGGCGGGCTCGATCTAAACTTTCTCTAGTTCTTGAAATACCAACGTCATCCCACATGCACTCAGCTAGAGCTTCTCGAATTGCTTCAATATCACCAGGTGCTTTTTGTAATGGCGCCTCATGCTCATGAACACTTGCCATCACCTCTTCCATATTGCACTCGCTGAGCTGCTGTGAACTAACCCAGCGAGCCATCGTCTCTCCAGCGATGCCGCCAAATACTGTTGAGTTAGCAACACCATTACCCCCCAAGCGATTGGCACCATGTACGCCGCCAGTATCTTCGCCGGCTGCAAAAAGACCTGGCAATTCAGTAGTGCAATCCTTCTTAAAGACTAAACCACCCATCATGTAGTGGGCAGTTGGTACAACCTCAACCAAATCCTTAGTCAAATCAAATCCGCTATCGGCACAACGCTCAACCATACCCTTAAATAGTTTGCGGACGTTCTCGGGGCCTAAATGGCTCATTTGAATATAAACGCCTCCATTTGGAGTTGCTCTTCCAGCGCGGATTTCTGAATTGATTGATCTAGAAACAATATCTCTTGTGGCGCGTTCGTTGCGTGGATCATAGTTACCCATAAAGCGCTCTTGATTGCCATTGAGCAAATATCCACCAGCTCCACGCAGACCCTCCTCAATGACTGTGCCTGTCATCCGAGTGCCTGGCCCAGCTAATAATCCCGTGGGATGAAACTGCACCATCTCCATATCACGCAAGGTGAGACCAGCACGTAATGCCATCGCTAAACCATCACAACTCTTATCCCCAGATGGGGTATGGTATTTATACATTGTTGGGCCACCACCAGTAGCAAGTAAGACAGCCTTAGCTCGCACCAATAGAAATTCCCCTGTCTGCATATTTAACATCAAAACGCCTGCCAGAGACTTACCATCCTTACTATGAATTAATTCAATAGCACGATGCTCTTCTAAGCGATTGATTCCCCGTGACCATACCTGTTCGGCCAAGCGATTGATAATCTCAATGCCTGTTAAGTCACCTTTATGAACAGTGCGATCGAAGGTTTGGCCAGCAAATGCTTTTTGATGGACTGTACCGTCAGGATTGCGATCAAAAAAGCAGCCCAGCTCATTTTCTAACTCATGAATACGTTCAACTGCTTTATTAACTAAGGTCCAAGCAAGATCTTGATCTGAGAGCCATTTTCCACCCTCAATCGTATCCATGAAATGGCGCTCTACTGAATCTCCTTCAGCTAATGCCACGTTGTAACCGCCTTGAACCATCCGAGTGCAACCAGACTTACCCAATAGACCCTTCACTGCGATCGTAATATCTAATTTAGGATTTTCTTGATGCGCATGCAAGGCTGCAAAGAGGCCTGCACCCCCCGACCCGAGGATCAAGATATCTGTTTCAATAGTTGGAATAGAGCTCATGATGTAATTCCGAGACTTTTAAGTACTGCGTCTTTTTTGCGAGCCACATCACCCTTCACTTCCTGATAAATACTCCCACCATGACTATCCATTGCAACTAATAAAGGGCCAAAATCTTTAATCTTGAAACGCCAGAGTGATTCTGGATTGAGATCATCCATATCGACATCTTCAATTTGCTCTATCCAAGTAGTCTCGAGCGCTGCGGTACCGCCAATTATGGCCAGATATACCCCGCCAAGATCCTGAAACGCTTGGGCAGACCCTTCGCGCAAGCCTCCTTTACCAACAATCATGCGCACACCATTTTGTGTCATCAAGGGGCGAGTAAAGCGCTCCATGCGATCTGAGGTAGTAGTGCCAATACAGATCGGCTCGTAGCCAGCAGGGAATTCTTGACTCACTGCGACTTTACGTACATTAGGGGCCGTATGGATAACTGCATGACCATTTAAATCAAAACGAGTCTTACGACTATGATCAAACATCTGAATTTGTGTCGCATCACGAATACCAAATAGTGTGCTTTGCAATGTCACAGTGTCGTTAATACGAAGCTTGCGAATAACTTCTTCGCTCACAGGTGTTAGAAGATTGTAATGAGCCATTTTTGTCTTCCTAGAATCCGTAACTAACGCCAGCAGGCGTAAAAGTAGCGCGAGCTCTGCGTGCGGAATGGCACTGCATATTGACGGCCACAGGATTCATGGTGATATGAGTATGTGCAAGCTCTACTTGGACTGCAAAGGCGGTTCCGTCACCACCAAGTCCTTGTGGGCCAATGCCTAGTTGATTCACGGCAGCGCTCAACTCTTTTTCAAGCTTTGCACCTTCTTCATCGCTGCAATGACTACCGAGTTCACGGGTCGCCGCTCGCTTTGCCATGGCTACGCATTGATCAGAGGTTCCTCCAATGCCAACTCCAACAATCGTAGGTGGACAAGTCTTACCACCAGCAGAAACCACACTTTCAATCACAAATTGTTTAACGCCGTTAATACCATCTGCTGGAATTGCCATTTTTAAAAAGGAGTTATTTTCTGAACCACTTCCCTTTGGCACCATTTCTATTTCGACAGACTCTGTATGGTCAAAAAAATCAATATGAATTGCTGGCATATCAATCCCGCAAGAGGTGTGATTATTTTTTCGAGTTATGGGATGTACAACTGAAGATCTCAAGGGGTACTCTTTAGTAGCACGCTCACAACCTTTACGAATAGCAGCCTTTAATTCCATGCCATCAAATTGCACATTACTACCGATCTTGACGTTATATATAGGCAACCCAGTATCTTGGCAAAGGAGATTGTCTTCACGCTCTGCTACTGTGATATTGGTAATCATGGTTTTTAAAACCACTTGTGCACGTGAATCAGTCTCAGATTTATCTAGCCTATTAATACCAGCCTTGATGTCATCAGGCAGCACTTTAAGAGCGCGAATGTAAAGTTCTTTACAAGCCTCTTCAACTAAATTCATTTGTAATTGCATATCAGCCTAATCAATTAGCAAAATATAAAAATAAGAGCCCACAAGCTATACCGAACAAAGTAGAAAGCTGTATCCAGCCCTTCCGCAGTCCATTCCATGGCCCAAATTCAATGATTAAGAGACGTAAACCACCAGCCAAATGCACGGCTAGCAAAATCACTAAGGCCCATTCTCCAAATTTAAATACCCATAAATCTGTTAAAGCCAAAGATTGTTCAAAACCTTGAGCGCCACGCAAAGATTGAGACAGCATCAAAAAGTGAAGCGGAATAAAACATGCTAATAACAATCCAGAAAAACGATGGCATGCATACGCAAAATACGATAAATGACTTTTAGCGCGAGAATCTAGTCTTGGTCTAGAACTCATAATGCACCTCCGGAATACACTCCGACAACAGCAGTGCTGCCTAATACCAGAATTAAAATTCCCAAAATGCAGGCAGCAGGTTTAGCAATGCCCATTTTTGGAAAAGTCTCTTGCAATATATTACTGATGCCAATTGGGGCATGAATAAAGCAAGCAAGTACAAAAACTTCATAAAAGAATGCAAATAGAACATTACCTTGTGTACGTCCTAAAATTTCTTGGGCAGAAAGACCGCCCCTGATAGCATAAAAAATCATCACTAAATGAACTGCAACGCAGATGCCTAGCACCATGGCACTAATTCTTTGGGCATACCAGAGCTTAGCCTGGAGCACTCCTTGATTCACAACTTGCCCCACTTGCTGCCTCGGACTGCAGCTCTAGCTACTAACTTTTTGAGACCGGCAATGCTTGCAGTAGGTGCAATAGATTTAGGACAGGCTTCAGTGCAGGAGCCTTGTGAGTGACATGCATGACAACCTGCATCGCCTGCCACAGCGCGCATACGTTCCAACTGCTGAACATCTCTCACATCATTTGTTAGGGTCCAAGCACGATTCAGTGCTGCGGGCCCAAGATAGTTTTGCCTTGACTCGACGACTTCGCATGAGGCATAGCAAACACCACAACCAATACATTCAATCCCAGCATTTGCTAATTGACGTTCTTCAGAATCTGGTTGTACTTTTGCAAAATCATCGTAACGTGTTTTTTCTCCCTTAAAGAACCCAACTGCGCCCTTCCATTTATTAAAGAACTCGCGCATATCGGTAGCAAGATCTTTAATAACGGGTAAGTTATTCAATGGAGCAATCTCTAAGGCATCCCCTTGCACAATTTGGGAGACATGAGTACGGCAAGTCCAACGCGCTACTCCATTAACAGTCATGGCACATGAACCGCACATCCCAACACGACAGGCAAAGCGATAACTTAAGGTGGGGTCCAACTTCCTTTGGATATAGGTAACTACATCCAGTACGGTCTGATTGGGATTGCGCGGTACCAGGTACTCGACAAACTCCCCCTGTTCGGCTCCACGCCAGACTTTTACTTTGAGATCGGTATTAGACATGGCTTCATTATATCTTTAGATAGTAAAAAATAAATCGAATATATTTTTCTTTGAGATAAAGAATTAATTTATAATTTGCCTTATGTCTAGCCTTAAAATCCTAAAAAATTTCTTGGTCATTGCTCGCCATAAGAGTGTTGCTGCTGCAGCCAGAGAAATTGGCTTAACCGCAGCTGCAGCTGGGCAACAATTACAGCTATTAGAAAATGAAATTGGTATAGAGCTGTTTGATAGGACTAAGCGCTCCTTAACGCTCAATAACAATGGTCGCTCAATCATTGAACCAATCCAGGAAATTATTGCGCGCTATGAAGCTCTTGGCTCAAATCTCAAATCTGAGCTGAGTGGGACAATCGTCTTGGGCGCTTTGGTATCCACACTAATGGGTGCGTTTGGAAAAACTTTGAATGAAATTAAACAAAGCTATCCTGAACTAGAAATAAAATTGATAGCAGGCTTGTCTAGCAATTTCTTAGATCAAGTGATTGAAGGCACTATTGATGCAGCAATTGTGACCGAGTCTCCTTACGCACTCCCACAGAACGTCCAGTGGACCGAGCTCTATAAAGAGCCAATGATTTTGATTTACCCCAATGCACCCTCCAGCAGAAAAAAAGACTCTAGGGGCCCCGACTCTCATCAACCATTCATTCGCTTTGAAAGAAATAGTTGGACAGGCCATCTCGTAGATCAAACAATCAAGTCTAATAAGCTAATAATAGAAGAGGGTATGGAGTTAAATTCTGTTGAGGCCATCATCGAATTAGTCAGACAAGGGCTTGGTTACTCCATCGTTCCAAAGCTAGCCAATATCGCATGGTCTAGTGATCGACAGCTGAGAATTGTAGAGTTACCAGGAAAAGCGATCTTCCGAAAAGTTGGCTTGCTTGAGCGTAAAAAACATATGCGACAAAGTGTTACTGAAGTGATTAAGCAGCATTTTTTATTGAGTACGACAAAAAAACTGAAGCTCTAAAGAAAAAAGCCACCCCAAAGGATGGCTTGAAAGAGATTTTTGGAGGTAAAACATAAAGAACAAACTACATATTCATATTAGCCCTCTAGAAATATGACTTTCTCACTTATTGCATGTTTTGGAGCAAAAATGCTTTATTTTGGTGCAGATATGCTGAAATTAGGGGGTGGTTTTCTTGATAGCTAAAGGCTGATCCTTGGTAGTGGCATAAAAAACAATTAATTCAGTAGGTTCAGAGCCCTGATTAGTTCCATAGTGCCAAGTATTGACTGTTTCGACAATCGCATCACCCTTACGAAATGTTTTCTCAACACTGCCCACCTTCACCACAGTGATTTCGCCACTCATCACATAGGCGGCATTAATTGTGGGATGCATATGAATTGGCAACACAGCATTAGGAGGAATGGTGTAACGCATCAAAGCAACTTCTGGTTGGCTTGATAGGTAAGGAGGCAATTGCGTTCCCGACCAATCATTTGGGGTGCGTATTACTAACTCAGTAGCAATATCACCGTGAGAGTCAGCATAGGCCAAATGAAATACAAAAAAAGACAATGCAAAGATAAGCTTAAGGTACTTCATCATTTTTTTCATGGAATGCTAGTGATTTTCTTTAGCGTGATTAATTGAATACTTAGGTATTTCAATTACCAAATCTTGTTTGGCTACTATGGCTTGGCAAGATAAGCGCGACTGAGGATTGAGGCCCCACGCGCGATCTAGCAAATCTTCTTCGTTCTCATCAGGTGGGTTCAGGCTTTGATAACCCTCTTTCACAATCACATGACAAGTCGTGCAAGCGCAGACCATATCGCATGCATGTTCAATGGGAATGTCATTCTCAAGTAGAGCTTCACAAATCGATGTCCCTGGCGCTACTTCAACAACGGCACCTTCTGGGCAATACTCACTATGAGGTAGTACGACGATTTGAGTCATGATTCTTTTCTATTTATTTGATATGAATTAATTTAAATCTCTGCAACGTTCTTGCCCGACAATGCCTTCTGAATACTAGCGTTCATTCGCATTTGCGCAAAATCATCAGTCGCCTTAGCGGCATGATCTACTGCCTTACGTACTATTTCACTATCTACCTCTTCATTCAAAATCTTTTGTAAAACTGCCATCTCCCGATCAATTACAGCTTGTTCTTCTTTATTCAGCAATGCGCGATCGCTAGATAAGGCGGTTTGTACTGCATCTAATAGACGCTGAGCATTAACTTGCTCTTCGCGCAATGACCTTGCCACTAAATCTACTTTTGCCGAGGCAAAACCATCCTGTAGCATGCGAGTAATTTCAGAATCCGTTAAGCCATAGGAAGGCTTGATATCAATCGATGCTTGGACTCCAGATCCTTGCTCCATTGCACTCACAGACAATAGCCCATCTGCATCTACCTGAAACGTCACCCGAATCCGCGCAGCACCTGCAGCCATCGCCGGAATACCACGTAACTCAAACTTTCCTAGCGAGCGGCAATCCTGAACGAGCTCTCGTTCACCCTGCACTACCTGGATAGCAAGTGCAGTCTGACCATCTTTAAAGGTTGTAAAGTCTTGGGCTCTCGCCACTGGAATCGGTGTGTTGCGCGGAATAATTTTTTCCACTAAACCCCCCATGGTTTCAAGACCAAGGGAAAGTGGAATGACGTCTAATAAGAGCCATTCATCATCTTTACTTTGATTGCCAGCCAATAAATCAGCTTGCATGGCAGCGCCCAGTGCAACTACTTGATCTGGATTTAAATTATTGAGTGGCTGGGTTCCAAATAACTCACCCACAGCACGCTGTACATTAGGCATGCGAGTAGAACCGCCCACCATCACCACACCCTTCACGTCTTCAGCTTTTAATCCGGCATCCCGTAAAGCTTTTTTGCAGGAAGTTAAGGTCTTGGCAACGAGGTTTTGAGTAATCTCAAAGAACTGTGCTTGACTAACACCGACATTCACTACGGTGCCATCCGAAAGAGTCTCATGAACACGCGCTAACGGGTTATGGCTCAGCAACTCTTTAGCATGCTTGCATGCCATTAATAGGGTTCGATGATCATGAATCGATAAGGGTGCTAATTTTGCCTGCTCAACGACCCAGCAATATAAGCGGTGATCAAAATCATCGCCACCCAAAGCAGAATCACCACCGGTAGAAAGCACTTCAAATATACCTCTACTCATTTTGAGAATAGAGATGTCAAAAGTTCCGCCACCTAAATCATAAACAGCATAGATACCTTCAGAGGCGTTGTCTAAGCCATAAGCAATTGCTGCGGCAGTAGGTTCGTTCAGGAGTCTGAGTACTTCAATGCCAGCTAACTTGGCAGCATCTTTGGTAGCTTGACGTTGTGCATCATCAAAATAAGCAGGGACAGTAATCACGGCACCAACAATCTCTTCCGCGACAGAGTCTTCAGCGAGTTGACGTAAGCGCGCTAAGATCTCGGCGGAGACTTCAATCGGACTCTTATCACCAGCAACTGTTCTCAATTTAAGCATGCCTGGTTGATCAACAAAATCGTATGGAGCACTCTCAATGTGTTCTACATCTTGTATGCCTCGACCCATAAAGCGTTTTACAGAAACAATTGTGTTCTTTGGGTCAATCACCAAACTCTCAAGGGCTTCAAAGCCAGCTTGGGTTCTACCGTTAGGCAAATAACGCACTACTGATGGAAGCAATTCTCTGCCTTGAGCATCAGGTAGCACCTTAGGTAAAGCATCGCGCACGATAGCTACCAGTGAATTAGTGGTCCCTAAATCAATGCCGACGGCAATACGGCGCTGATGGGGCGCCAAGGATTTACCAGGTTCGGAGATTTGTAATAGGGCCATAAAGGTTAAAGTTTAATTCGAGTGTAGGCTAGGCCAAGGCCGCAATAGCATCGTCAAGCTCAAGAGCAAACTTATCGATAAAGAGTAAACCTCTGAGAAGCTCAGCAGCACGTTGGAAATTTTTAGCGCTATCAATTGCTTGGGCAATCTCAGTTAGGGTATCTTGCTTAGAAACCTCAACTTCATTCATCAGTTTTTCTAGAGCCGGTAGATCTTCTGCCTGCTCATCCAAACTCTCGCGCCACTCCATTTGCTTCATCAGAAATGCAGCTGGCATGGCAGTATTAGTTTCTAATTTGGCATCAACACCATTGAGTTGACAGATATAAAGGCCGCGTTGAACTGGATTCTTCAGTGTTTGAAATGCAGTATTAGCAAGCGTAGCCATTTGCATAGCAATGCGCTGCTCTGAATCACTTCCACGTGCATGGCGATCAGGGTGAACTTCTTTCTGAATCGCTAGGTAAGCCTGGTCTAGGGCAGGCAAATCGAGTGTGAATTGCTGATTTAGTCCGAAGAAGCGAAAGTAATCGTCAGACGCGGAATGATTCGCCACAACCACACTCATCTTTTACGTTTGGATTTTGAAACTTAAACCCTTCGTTCAAACCCTCACGTACAAAGTCTAGCTCTGTTCCATCCAAATAGGCCAAGCTCTTTGGATCAATAAATACTTTCACACCATTGGACTCAAATACTTGATCTTCAGCCGCTGGCTCATCCACATATTCCAATTGATAAGCTAAACCAGAGCAACCTGTAGTGCGCACACCCAAACGCAAGCCACACCCTTTACCGCGCTTTTCTAGATTGCGGTTAACGTGTGCAGCTGCTTTATCAGTTAGGGTAATTGCCATAGTTTTAGTCTGCTTATATCGCTGGATGTTTTTCTTTGTAATCTGCAACCGCTGCTTTAATAGCATCTTCAGCCAAAATCGAGCAGTGAATTTTCACGGGTGGTAATGCCAACTCTGCAGCAATCAGAGAGTTCTTGATCTCTAAAGCTTGATCCAAAGTCTTACCCTTGACCCACTCAGTGACTAAAGAGGAGGAAGCAATCGCTGAGCCACAACCATAGGTCTTGAACTTAGCATCTTCAATTACACCTTGATCATTTACACGAATCTGCAACTTCATCACGTCGCCGCATGCAGGTGCACCAACCATACCGGTACCTACGCTTTCATCGCCCTTCTCAAAAGAGCCAACATTTCTTGGATTTTCGTAATGATCAATCACTTTATCGCTATAAGCCATGGTATTTCCTCGTTATTTCTTTATTTAATTATTATTTAGTGTGCTGCCCACTGAATCGTGCTCAAGTCGATTCCGTCTTTAAACATTTCCCACAGTGGCGAGAGCTCACGCAACTTTGCAATCTTTTCTTTTACTAACTTAATTGTGAAATCCACTTCCTCTTCGGTTGTAAAGCGGCCTAGAGTAAAACGAATCGAGCTATGAGCCAATTCATCATTACGGCCTAGGGCTCGTAATACATAGGAAGGTTCAAGGGATGCTGATGTACAGGCTGATCCAGATGAAATGGCCAAGTCCTTCAGCGCCATCAACATCGATTCGCCTTCAACGTAGTTAAAACTGATATTGAGGTTATGGGGTACGCGATGATCCATATCACCGTTCACATAAACCTCTTCAATATCCTTCAATCCAGTCAAGAGGCGATCACGCAATGCGCGGATCCGTTTGTTTTCCTCAGCCATCTCAATTCGAGCAATGCGAAATGCCTCGCCCATACCCACAATTTGATGCACAGCTAGTGTTCCAGAACGCATACCGCGCTCATGACCGCCGCCATGAATCTGAGCCTCAATCCGAATGCGGGGCTTACGACGCACAAACAATGCGCCAATCCCTTTGGGACCATAAGTCTTGTGAGCAGAAAAACTCATTAGGTCCACTTTAATCTTTTCTAAATCAATTTCTACTTTGCCAGTGGCTTGCGCAGCATCCACATGAAAAATAACGCCACGCGAACGACATAAGTCACCAATGCGTGGAATATCTTGTACTACGCCAATTTCATTATTAACGTACATCACGGAAGCCAAAATTGTGCCAGGCTTCATTGCAGCTTCGAGTTGTGCAAAGTCAATCAGACCATCGGGTAATACATCCAAGTAAGTCACTTCGTAACCTTCGCGCTCGAGCTCGCGGCAAGTATCTAAAGTTGCTTTGTGCTCAGTCTTAACGGTGATGATGTGCTTACCACGATCTTTATAAAAATGTGCCGCACCTTTGAGTGCCAGGTTGATACTTTCAGTGGCGCCGCTAGTAAAAACAATTTCTCTTGGATCAGCATGAACTAGTAGGGCAACTTCTGAACGCGCCCACTCAACCGCCTCTTCAGCGGCCCAGCCATATGCATGGCTTCGCGATGCCGCATTACCAAACTGCTCACGCAAGTAAGGCAACATTTTGTCGACCACGCGCGGATCAATTGGCGTTGTAGCTGAGTAGTCCATATACACCGGAAAGTGCTTAGGACTAAACATCGGAACCGGTTGTTTTGGAAGGTCTTGTGGTGCGTTCATGATTTACTTATTTTTATGGATAACTACTTTTAACTTTGACGCGCCAAATTAAATACTGAATTAATCAATGGTGCTTTAGGAGCAACTTCTTTTTTGGCTGCAAGTGCTGGTACTGGCTTTTCAGCTTTTGCACTTTCAACTTTGATTTTCTTTTGGCGCATATCTTGAATAACAATGCCATTGCCTTCTTGCTGCTGTACTAAATTACGCAAGCTCACTGAGCTAAGGTACTCAACCATTTTGAGATTGAGATTACTCCAAAGATCATGGGTCATACAGTGGCCATGTTGATCTTCATCGCTATGACAGTTGCCTTTACCACCGCATTGGGTTGCATCCAATGGCTCATCAACAGCAACAATGATGTCTGCAACGCTAATAGCGTCAGCACTACGGGCTAGGGTGTATCCACCTCCAGGGCCACGAGTACTCTCAACAATATTGAAGCGGCGTAATTTGCCGAACAATTGCTCTAAATAGGAAAGGGAGATCTTTTGTCTTTGGCTAATTCCGGCCAAAGTTACAGGACCATGCGCTTCACGCAGGGCTAAATCGATCATTGCGGTTACTGCAAAACGGCCTTTAGTTGTAAGTCTCATATGTCACCTTGGTAATGGATTGTTATGGACAGCTCATGGTCAGGTTGGTAATACCCGACCAATTCAGTCAACTTTACCATATGCACTAGCAAACTGCTTAGGCATTATCCCAAAAACCCCTCTGGAATTGAGTGCTTTAGCCTATAGAGTCCCTAGAACGGGCGCCAAAGGCCATTTCCTTCACCTTAGTCAGACGGTCTCGGGTACTAGCTGCCTTCTCAAACTCCAGATTCTTGGCTTCGGCGTTCATTTGCTTCTCCAAACGCTTGATTTCACCTGCCAAGTCCTTTTCGCTCATATCTTCATAGCGAGCCCGCTCCTGCTCAACCTGCATCTCATGGCGCTTCTCTTTGACGTCATAAACCCCATCAATAATGTCCTTAATTCGCTTTTGAACCCCTTTAGGCTCAATGCCATGGAGCTTATTAAAGGCAATCTGCTTGGTAC
>Ga0194038_1000375_pt1 | contig 19595 bp, 23 predicted proteins | sample JunL226m_MetaG_FD_148630 | JGI IMG/M metagenome (GOLD analysis project Ga0194038, IMG submission 148630) | Anoxic zone freshwater microbial communities from boreal shield lake in IISD Experimental Lakes Area, Ontario, Canada - Jun2016-L227-6m | ecosystem: Environmental > Aquatic > Freshwater >... | reverse complement strand
AGCGGTCACGATAAACCAGAACAGCCGGTCACGATCGGCCGGAACGACTGGTCACGATGAACCAGAATCGCCGGTCACGACAAACCGGAATGACCGGTCACGATCGACCGGAATACCCAACGCTCGACAAAGACAGGCCCTATAGGTGCCAATGCGGCGGATTAGTGAGACCGAGCATGTCACTTGCTCACCAAAAGGCTGGACATGCGCAAAAATACACCGAAGGGTACAGATACCCTGACCCCATCAACGAATTACCTGAAAGAGATAACGAGTCAAGTGTCCACGCATGGTCAGGGGGTCTCCCTAGTCTCGGGAAGCGCCACTGACCACACTTAACTTTTGTGTGAACGACATCCGTTTACAGAAGCGCGGGGTTGCTCGTGCACGTCATGCAATGAAGTGAACGCAACACTCAAGTGAATGGAGCAGAATCTGCTACACCCGCTTTCTAACCTGTAGACCGCAAAGTTCTTTGTTTGTCTCGTCGGTCTCACCTGGACCAATTGACCCCCCCGCCTCGAATAGCTTTCGGAGCAGCCTCCACGCAGTTTCGGCAAGCTCTATCGCTGGTTCAATGGCGAAAATTACGCCGCAGTCGCTTTGCCATCAATTTGTCTTCATTTCTTACGAACTACCATTGTTTTGCCGACTAGAGCAACCAATATCCAGCTGGAAGGAGCAAATTTTTTGCGTGACTCAATGCGGGTTTCCAATGATTGAGCTGCTAAATTCTGCAGCTGGGGAGGTTGCAATTTGGCTTGAATCCAGATTGCCTTCTCTGGGTGAGAAATGGTGGATAAAGAATGTTCTCGAGCGACTCACTTTCCAACACCATTAAGCCAAATTTTTTTTGAATGCAGTTAGAGTACTTCCTGAGTTAGCAGTTGTTGTGCAATCTTTTCTTCCCCATGTTTAACCAAGAATATAAGCAGTTCGCCGGGAGGCAGTACGGTTGCTGTAGCCTCTATCTCCGCACCTCCTACAACTTTTTTTGATAATGTATGGGCTTTAAGCCATAGCGGTTTAGTCTCACTTAAATATTCCTCTGTAAAAACCTCGATAGATGGCATCTTGCACATAAACCAGTACAGATTAAACGCACCCTCTGAACCAGGTTTTATTTCTACTGGCATTTCATCAGGGTTTTTAGGCAACTCAAACCAGTGCGGCGTTGCTAGTTTAGATACTAATCCCTTGTTCCACATAAGATTTCCCCGAATTGTTATTGCCTGGTTGAAAGAATCGCATCTGCTAATCTTAATATATACAGCAATTAGCAGTTTAGAGGACGATTAGATGGTTATTTCGCGCGTACGAACCAAGCGAAATTCCGTTTCCAAAAATACTGGCTTCCGAAAAACTAAGACTTGTTGACTTTGAATGACTGGGCAACGGTCGCCATACTTTGAGCCAATTTGATTCAAAAAGCGAACACAATCGATTCCAATCGCTTATTGTTATCGGACCGCGACACCAATCAGGTTACTTGCAACTGAAAATCAACACGGCATAACTAGTGTCTTCGCCTATTTGAGTTTACTGCCCCGCCCTGCACAGCAAAGACGCTATTTGCTTTCTCTTCTTTATTACAGGTATGCAGGCTTGTAGTCTCGCCCTTTACTACATCTACGTCAAAGCAGATAAGTCCAGCAAGCCAGCAGACAGTTCGCCCGCATCCATCGCAAACTGATACTGGAACTTGGTCGCTCTTCGCCTTGTTGTGTCTTGAGGTGTCACTCATGTCGGTCGTAGTGTAAGTTTATTAGTCAAACATCAATTAATAGGCATTTGAGAGCAGCGGTCAATGCCTCACGGACAGCGTTATGTTCATGTAAAAGCAATGCAACTCTACCTTTGATGTAGATGACCTGTGCCTATATTTTTGTTGCCATATGCCTGGGCAAATGCTTTTGCACAGAGGACCGGCCTAAGGTGATTGTTGGTTAGTTCACCCGGAACCGACCCATAAAGGTATTCCTCGCTCAACATATCTTGGAGCTTTGAAAACTCGGATTCGAAAAGACCCATCGTTATTTCTCCCTTATTACATTCTAGTCACTCAATCGATAAATAAGCGATGCAAAATCCCTATCAATGGCAAACACCTACATCAACGTTGATTACAAAGAAAAAGATGCAGCCAAAGCTCTTGGTGCCAAATGGGATAGTAGCCAGCGTCAGTGGTACGTCCCCGAAGGGCGCGAGCTAGCGCCATTTGCGCAGTGGCTGCCAGTTGGGGTCGATGACTCAACTCCGGTCCTCACCAGGCAACTGAGTCCTGTCCATTCAAGCTCCACCCACGTCGCATTGCCAGCAAAAAAGGGCGTGTCGCTGTCTAGCCTTCTGTCTGGTGTCTCTCAAGCAGTTGCCAGTGCATACCGAGCCGGAGTTTGGGTATTGGTCGAGGTTGTCGAATTGCGCACAAACAGCGGCCATGTGTATATGGGTGTTTCCGAGCGCGACTCCGGTGGCTCGGTATTGGCAAAGGCCAGCGCAGTCATCTGGCAATCCACGGCAAACACAATCCTTCCTGAGTTCGAGCGCGCAACGGGTGCCCAGTTGGCGCCTGGCATCAAGCTACTTGTTCGTGCACGTCCTGTTTTCAAACCGCTGTATGGCTTCACTGTTGAAGTTGATGCCATCGACCCAGAGTACACCCTAGGAGACCTGGAAGCTCGCAAGCGGGAGATTCGTGAGCGCCTGCAAGCTGAGGGGGTATTTGCTGCCAACAAACGACTGGCGGCACCTTGGGACTTCAACTCTGTATTGGTGGTCGCTCCGGAAGGCGGTGCAGGGCTTGGGGACTTCCAAGCTGAAGCCAATCGGCTGGAGCATTTTGGTGTCTGCCAAATTGCCTATGCATACAGCAGGTTCCAAGGCGAGGGTGCCGCCCGAGAGATTTGTGATGCATTGCAGGGCGCTTTGGCGGATTGGGGTGGAGATGTCGGCAGTCAGCCAGATGCAGTAGTCATCATTCGCGGTGGTGGCGCTGTAAATGATTTGGCATGGCTCAATGACTATGACCTAGCCAGATACATCTGTGACCTCCCAGTGCCCGTTTTGACTGGCATCGGCCATGAGAGGGATAGCACTGTGTTGGACGAGGTGTCCAACACAAAGTTTGATACGCCATCAAAAGTCGTCGCCGGCATTGAGCAGACCATTTCGAAGCGAACAACGGAGGCAAAGACTTTCTTTGAGCAGGTGGCCAAGCGCGCGACACGGGCTGCGCAGGTGGCGAAGACCAGCTCCACGGCGCTGGACGCCGCGGTTCGTGCAGAGGCGATTCGGCACCTGTCGCAGGGCAAGCAGGCCAGTGCGGAGTTAATCAATGGCATCAGGGTGGACGCCCTGGGAGAAGTCCGTTCAGCGTCTGAGTGGGCATCTGATGCCTTTCAGCTGGTGAAAACCGAGGCGCAAGTGCATGTGCAGCAGGCCAAGCAGATGGTGCCAGCCCTTTGGCAGCAAATTACTCTTGACGCCGGGCGCAGTCTGCAGATGGCATCAGCAGAGTCCGACGTATTGTTGGGCACTGTGCTTGGTGAGGCCGGCAGAGATGTCAGAAATGCGCGGAGCAGGGCAGAAGATGCTCATGCCTCGGTCGGTGCCTCTGCAAGGCAGATAGTGCGGTCGGCATCGGTCGGCAGTGAGGCCCTGATACGCGAAATTACCGGGCAAGGGCCGGAGAAGACGCTCAGTCGTGGATTCGCATTGGTTCGTAACCAAGACGGGAAACCGCTAACTCGGGCAGTGCAGACTCAGAGTGGCGCGGTAATCGAAATTCAATTCAGAGATGGCAAAGTATCGGCCACCACTGGGAAGCAAATTTAAGGGAGACTATGGCAACAAAGACATTCAAAGAAGCATACAGCGTGCTGCAAAATCATGCGGAAACACTGCGTGACCAGCAGGAGCCGAATATCGACGACTTGCTGAGCATCGTCACCGAGTCCGTGGATGCATATAAGGTCTGCAAGGAGCGCATTGATGCAGTTGAGAAGGCACTGGAAAAGGCCTTAAGCGACACCGGTGCGCCAGGAAAGGATGCACCGCGGAGTGTGCGGCCCGCTCCACCGCCGCCGGTGATGGACGATGAAGGGGACATACCCTTTTAGCAAGCTTTTTTTGAGTAGCCTGCTGGTGAAAGCCTGCATCAAAGAATATTCGCTGACGCTATCTAAGTATTCTTCCGCAGGCGGACTGAAAGAAAGCCACCGGGTAGGGTGGCTTCTAGTAATCAATAAATCAATGAATGTGCTCGAAGTCTCGTCCGACTACTACAAACACATGCCCTAAAACATTGTCGTCAATTTCATCCGGGGCCAGCTGGGATTGCAGGTCCAGGATGAGGGTAAGTTCAGGCTTATTTGCATATTTGATAGCAAGTTTCGCAAGTTGTTCTCGTAAAACGTCTTGCATAACCTGCCTTGTTTCCAGTCGTTTTTCTGTCATATCTTTGCGGTCTTTGCAACCTTCTTGGCAATAGCTCTTTTAGCTGCGGTCTTAGTGGCGGTGGGTGCAGGGGCCTTGTTCTTTTTCACGTAGTTGCGGATTCCTGCCTCCTGCATGCCAGGCCAAATTGCCCCCATGAACGTGGAGATATCCATAGCAATGCCGGTGAGTGAGCGCGCTCTAGAGTTGTCAGCAACGACTGCCGCCTGCTCATGTGCGCTTTTGCACATCGCCAACACTCCGTGATAACCGTCCGCCTCGAATGCCAGTTCGATGATGCTCTTGAATTCAGCAAATGCATAAGCGTCAACTTTGGCAATTTTCGCGCGGTCAATTGTTTCGGTCATTTCAAATTTCCTTGTGTGTTTGTTTGTTAGTGAACCTACGCTATATAGCTACCTCCAATGGACCGCAGGCGTTGAAAAAGCCCTGACAGCATGGGCTTTGGTACCAATGTAGTGGGTGTATCGCTTCCGTTCCACCTTCGGCTAACCAAATGGCTCTTTGGTTGTGCTATGTCAAAGATGCCTACCGGTGCTGAATGACGCATACTTCCACCACTGCAAAATGCAAAGGAATAGTCCATGAAAAAACGCGATTTTCTGACCGTAGCCGCCGTTGGAGTCTCAGTCATTCCGAGTCAGCTTTTCGCTCGGCAGACTCCCAGTGGCTTGCGTTCTCCAGTGCTACTGACTGTCACTGGTTCCATCGGAAAAGGGAATAGGGGCGCCTTGGACCCAGCTCTCGACCAGATGATGGCAAAGCAAAAGATATCTTTTGATAAGGCTTTCGTCTTTGATTTCGCGTCGATATCGGCATTGCCAAAGATTGAAATCAAGCCAACTCTGGAATATGACAGCAAGGTGCACAAGTTGTCTGGCCCATTGCTGACAGATGTTGTTCGGGTTGCCGGAGCGTCGGAGGTCGGTACGCGCTTCCTATTGCGCGCTACTGACGGCTACAACGTTGTCATCAGCAGCGAAGATGCTCGCAAGTACCGCTTTATTGTTGCTACGCACCTAGATGGTCATCCGATGCCACTGGGTGGCCTGGGCCCCCTGTGGGCGGTCTACGACGCTGACAGGTATGCTGATATGGCGTCAAAGCCAGTCACTGAGCGATTCGGTCTATGTCCATGGGGTCTGTACCACATTGACGTTCAGCTTGGCTGATTGTGCTGAGGATAGGCACGATTGAACTTCAGACAACTTGTCATTGATGCCACAAGGGGCAGCTTGATGACATCCCGAATGCTTGAAATACTGCGTTGGTTGCACTTTTAGTGCGAGCTGCGCCAAAGTGAAACCAAGATGGCCGGTGTTTGTATTTCGACGCAGAATATGAGCGAAGGTCGAGAAGTTCTTTGAGCCAGATAATTGGATGACGCTAGCTCAGTCACTCACCTTGCTAAGTTTCATCCGTCACAAGTCACACCAAGCGAAATTTCATTTCATGCGTATTCTTTGCTTCCTTGCTGTAACCGCTTTGGTTCTCAGCGCCTGCTCAAACGCAACATTGGCCCCAAGTACAAGCGGGGCAGAAGCGTCAATATCAGCGACAACTACTCCATCAAAATCATCACCTATGACTGCTAATCCGACTTCTGCGCACAACGACCCTTACCTCTGGCTGGAGGACGTGCTCGGTGAAAAGCCCTTGGCCTGGGTGCGCGAGAGAAACGCTGTCTCAACGTCTTTGCTCAAAGCCCGTGCCGAATTCGAACCATCGCGGTCCAAAGTATTGGAAATATTGAACAGCAAGGACAAGATTCCCTACATTCACCGCACCGGTGACTATGTCTACAACCTGTGGATGGATGAGAACAATCAGCGTGGCTTGTGGAGGAGAACCACATTGGCTGACTTCAAAAACCCTACCCCGCATTGGGAGACGGTACTGGATGTTGATGCACTGGGCAAAGCGGAAAATGAAAGTTGGGTCTGGGGAGGAGCCGATTGTTTGGGACCCAACTATCAGCGGTGCCTGGTTTTGCTCTCGCGCGGTGGTTCGGATGCTAAGGTGGTGCGGGAGTTTGATTTAACAACCAAGCAGTTTGTTGCAGACGGCTTTACCCTCCCAGAAGCAAAGTCCAACACGACCTGGGTAGACCAGGATACCCTGCTGGTCGGAACAGACTATGGCCCTGGCAGCATGACCAAGTCAGGGTACCCTCGAGTTATCAAACGCTGGGCGCGTGGGACGCCCTTGGCGAATGCGCCCACGGTATATGAGGCCAACGAGAGCGATGTCAGTGTTTATGCTGCGAGTAGTCAAGCCAAAGGACACAGATGGGTCATGGTGGGTCGCTCCATTGACTTCTATAACGACGAGTCTTTCCTTTTGGAGGGCGACAAGTTAGTCAAGATTGCCAAGCCCACTGATGCGACTTTTGCACCTCACCGGCAGTTAGCCACCATCACGCTGCGCAGTGATTGGAAGGTTGGCGATGTCACTTACAAGGCCGGCTCACTGTTGCTTGCAAACCTTGCTGACTACCTGGCTGGAAAGCGCGAGTTCTCGGTACTATTTTTTCCCAGTGCTACTTCCTCGCTGGCTGGGTATGGCTTTTCGAGAAACCACCTTCTGGTCAATACGATGGACAACGTCAAAAGTCGACTTGTCGAGTGGAAAGAGGTGAACGGCAGGTGGAGTAGTCGTGTGGTTAGTCTTCCACAGAATGGTGCGCTCAGCATCGGCGCCCTGTATGACAGTTCTCTCGACAATGACCCGCTAGGTGACGAATACATCATCAGCTACCACGATTTTCTGACACCAGACGCGTTGATGCTGGGTCACGCGGGAAGTGACGAGCGCCAGGTTCTCAAGCAACTTCCGCAGCGTTTTGACGCCACGGGCATGGCCGTTCAACAACTGTTTGCCAAGAGCAAAGACGGCACGTTGGTTCCGTATTTCGTGGTGTCACCCAGAGGTGTGAAGTCCGACGGCACCAACCCCACCTTGCTGTATGGTTATGGTGGCTTTGAGGTGAGTCTGCAGCCCTGGTACAGCGGGTCCTGGGGCAGCAACTGGTTGTCCAAAGGTGGCGTGTTTGTGGTGGCCAACATTCGAGGTGGTGGCGAGTTCGGTCCAACGTGGCACAAGAGTGCAATCATGGACAAGAAGCAAAACAGCTACGACGACTTTATTGCAGTAGCGGAAGACCTCATTGCGCGAAAAATATCCAGTCCGAGACACTTGGGCATCATGGGTGGTAGCAACGGCGGTTTGCTTATGGGTGCCACCTTTGTCCAACGTCCGGAACTCTTCAATGCCGTGGTTTGCCAAGTACCGCTGCTGGACATGAAGCGCTACCACACGCTTTTAGCCGGCAACAGTTGGATGGCCGAGTATGGCAATCCCGATATCGCCGCCGAGTGGGAAGTCATCAGCCGCTATAGCCCTTACCAGAACGTCAAGCCTGGCGTCAAATACCCTCGCGTTTTCTTTGACACCAGCACCAAGGACGACAGGGTGCACCCCGCACATGCCCGCAAAATGGTTGCCCGCATGCAGGAGCAGGGGCATGAGGTTCTGTACTTCGAAAACATTGAAGGTGGCCACGGGGGTGCTGCTGACAACGAACAGCGTGCAACGTTGATGGGGCTTGAGTTCGCATACCTTTGGATGCAGTTGGGTAGTAAGTGAGGCTCTGATGACCGAAAGGCCTGCGCAACATTGAAATTCCAGTTCCGTTGCTGACCAGCGGTTGCGAGCGGAGGGGGATGGATTGGTCAGGGTACCGGAGTTTTTGGAAGCAGGTAGTAGCAAAGAGCGAAAGGATTGGAAACAATGGAATTTGAGCAGAGGTTGGTAAAAGCGTTGGAGCTGTTGAAGGCGACAGGAATGAGTCGTGGCAACTACGAGCCACCACTTGTGTCCCTGCTCTGGCGAATGGGGATTTCGGTGCCACCACCACATTTCGCTTCGTTCGCTGGCAGTATCGTTTTTCTTGGCGTAGGGTTCACATTGGTGTGGGGCGCGGTGATGTGGTTCTTTACATGGTCCCAGTCAGGCATGGACATGCATGCCGCAATGCTCACAAGCACGGTTTCTGGTTTCCTTTTTGGTGTCTCTATGGCGAGCTTCTATGCGTACGGACGGCGCAAATACAAGTTGCCCAAATGGACAGACCTCTAACCCAATTCAGACGGCTCCGAAGTTAGGGAAATTGCTTACAAATTCATTCGTAATTTGGCGTCAGACTTCTGAAAATTGGTACTAGAATGCTGGTTAAATATACAGTAATCGGTGCTTTCCATGATTTCAGAAGAAACGTATTTTTGGCACATTCAGTGGGCAGGAACCTGGATGTTGACCAGGTCACGGGTTACCGAAAGCGCAATTCGACGCGAGCACCCAGAGGCGCGTCGTGTGGAGGGCTCAAGGCAGTTGCAATTGACTCCGGAGTCGCCCCAGGAGCGAATGATGGCGGTCTCGAATGGCCGCGTAAGTGAACCAGATGTGCGCTACCGGTTCTCTTGAAGGTCAATGCAAACAAATTTTGGGGATGGGGACCCCAAACTGCCGGTGCGGGTGGCCAATCACAAAAGGATGGTCAAAAAAAACCCGGCACTGGGCCGGGTTCGAACGCCTATTTGCTGTCACACATTTAGGCCCTGCGTCAGGGAGGTAAACGCAGTAGGCTTTCGCCCGAGTGGAGTGTAAACCTTGACGGACGTCGATGTGTGATAAGGATGTAAAGGTAGGTGCGAAGTTGAAATTTGGCTTCAAACTTTTCCTGTTCCCTGACGCAAAAGTGGAATCGCTTCGAGGCTCGGAACGCGCGTTCCAATTGATGCCTTCGAGGAGCAAACCGGATTCATCTGGAAGTTCCAGATAACGCAATAGCTTTTAAGAACTTGGCAATCGTCGGTAGCCGCGGCCGCCCTACGGCCGTCTTCCCAGGCCGCCACTGCAATTTCGGTCGCCCGGAGCATCGCTTGCGTTACGGCGCGGACAATGCGTAAATTGAAGATGTTCGACTGGCGTAAAAGAGCGCCTGTAAACCTGAGCGCTATTCTTGAGACGTCGGACTTGAAATTGTGGCCGAAGGCGATGCTTTAAGCTTGGAAGTTGAATGTTCCCCATCCGTCTGACAATACTCACCCTAATCACGATGTTGTGTTTTGCTGGCAACTCGGTTCTTTGCCGACTTGTGCTGCGCCAGACATCCATTGATGCAGCCAGTTTTACCACTGTGCGATTGGTCTCTGGTGCATTGGTGCTTACCTTGTTGGTGTATGGGCGGCAGCGATTTTGGCGGGCAGGGGCTGTCAGACCTGCCGGATTGGGTGGCAACTGGGGCTCTTCTTGGGCATTGTTTATCTATGCCAGCGCCTTGTCGTTTTCGTACGCAGAAATGTCCACCGGCATAGGTGCTTTACTGCTGTTTGGTGCGGTGCAGGCAACGATGATTCTGACCGGGCTGTGGCGTGGGGAACGGCTTAATGGCCAACAAACCGCTGGGCTGGTCATGGCGTTAAGTGGGGTTGTTGCCATACTGTCGCACGGACTGAACGCGCCGCCTATAGCAAGTGCGTTTCTAATGTTGACCTCGGGTGTGGCCTGGGGGGTGTATTCGCTTCGCGGACGCGGTGTGGCAGACCCCACGGGCGATACGGCCGGAAACTTCTTGCGGGCAACATCAATGTCTGTCCTGTTAAGCGCACTTTTTCTGGCGCACCAACATCTCGATGGCCAGGGGGTGCTGTATGCGGTGCTGTCAGGTGCCATCACTTCTGGTCTGGGCTACGCCATCTGGTATGCAGTGTTGCCCAAACTCACGAGGACACGGGCGGCAGCGGTTCAACTGAGCGTGCCGGTACTGGCCTCACTGGCTGGCGCCTTGTTCGTTAACGAGCCCATCACCCTGGGTCTAATGCTGACCTCAGCGGCGGTGCTGGGCGGCATTGCCTTGGTGGTTTACGGAAAGCGCAGCCCGATTTAGTGTTTCATCGGAATGCCTTTCTTCGATGTAGGCAACCTGAAAATCTTGATGCCAGCGGTAGTCCGCATCAAGTTGGTCAGATATCGCATAGCCATGCGAAGCCATAGGCGAGCGCGCCGCACCACTCGGTCGTGAGGCAAATCAACACAAAAGCCGAACTGGTCTCAGTGTTTCCAGTCAAATCTCCCAGATAGCAAAACCCCTTGCTCAGGTAAGCATCACTCAAAGAAGACGGCAATGCACACTGCTGCCAATAAGCCGCAGGCCAAAGGCCCTGGTTTTCAGGCTTAACAAAGGCTGCCAGTCATTGCGACTCAGGCTTACTTAGGTAGTTTCCTGTTCTTCGGCGGGCGGTAACTGCTCTCAGTTAGCACTGCTCAGGAAATCAGACCATTGTCCGTGGTGAACCTATAGACCACTAAATTAGTTTGGCGACTTGGAGTTCTTGCTTTGCGTAGGCGTAAAAGAGTGGAGCTGCGACTAAACCCGGTAGTCCGAAGATGGCCTCACCGACGAACATCGCTGCAAGTAATTCCCATGTGGACGTTCCGGTTCGCTTACCAATTACCTTTGCGTTGATGAATATTTCACTCTTGTGAATTGCAATCAGAAACATCATGCAAGCCAGCCCAACGACCGGTGACACCGAGAGGCCGGCGAGAGTCAATACCCCATTGCACAACAGGTTTCCGACAATTGGGACCAGTCCCGCAATAAATGTGAAGGCAACAAGGGCACCTACGTAGGGAATCGTGACGCCAAATGCTGGGAGTGCAACCAGCAGAAAAATGGCTGTGCAAAATGAATTGAAGGCTGCAATCCAGACCTGGGCGACAACTATTTTGCCGAACGCATCAATGAAAATACTGGCCCGTTCACGAATTTCAAATCGCAAAGGTGCCGTCGTAGCATGTTTCTCAGTACCGACAATGAGCGCTCCAACGATAAGTCCGACGTAAACTAGTAGCGCGCCATGTAGGCCTGCAGTACCGAGACCCGATAAAGCATGTGCCTGTGAGCGCAGGTAGTCCGCCAGCCAAGTCTGCACAGCCATCATTTCATCAGGAAGGTGGACAGCAATGTCTGGCGGTAGCTTTTGACGGATTTGAAGAACCGTCTCTGCGATGTGGTGGAGTAGTGCTTGGTATTGAGCCACGGCGCCAAAAGCCATCCACTTTGCATTCATCGAAAAGATTACGACCGCAAGAATTGGCATCAAGATAACTAGTGCCGCTGCTATCGGTGGCTTGACCCGAAGGCGCTTAGGTCGACCGTTGCCGCAGAGTGCGTGTGCAAGTGCGTAGCCCAGGCAGACGGACAGCAGGCCTGGTAGCAGACCAAAACTCAGCGTTCCAACACATAGCAGTGAGACCAAGGCAAAACTGCAAGCTTTAACGAAGTCGAAATTGGACGCGGTCTGGAAGGAGAGAATTTTGGCGGCTGCTTTTGACATGCCCAGTCATATTGGGGCGAAACGCAAAATATCTATAGTGAATCAAGTAATACAGACGATGCCATTGCCAAACAACTGTTTCGCATTCATGTCCGGCGAAAGGTTGCAGGGTTGCAAGTCAGACTGGCATGCATATAAGATTGCCATCGGGCAGGGCGGAAACTGCAGGAAAGTGCGCAAAATTTTCGTAGCACTTGTGCCCACTTCCGGCTCCGTGATTGCAGCTATTTCGTTCATGCTGAAGGACGAGGGGGCACCCACCAGAATTCGTCTGGCATTATCGTTGGCGCAATTTCAATTTCAGCGAGCCTAGATTAGTTCAGCAGTCAACCAGTGGCCCCGTCCTACCTTTACCGCTGCATCACTGACGCTTGATGGAATCACGCAGCAAAATGTCCTGTTGGTGGCACAGAAAGCTGGCGCGGTTAACTCGCGCGAATGGTTAGCCCAGTCCTTGGAATGCACGGCAAATTGCCTATCAGTGTCCGTCCGGCGCGTGGTCGATGTTACCCGCTGTTTTCCTGTAGACGACTTCCCCGGTTGGCTGATGGACCACCCGAATTTCCTTGCCGTAGGGCCTGGTTTCACTTTTGGCAGCCAAGACCACCGCAATCGAGCGGTTGTCAATGTAGAGTGCGGTGTTGTTGGTACCTGAAATCAGCGGTCCAACAATGGGGTGGGAGCTTTCGATGCGATAGCTCGGGGTCGTCATGGTACCTTACCTCTTTGCTATTTAGGGTTGATGAGCAGCGTATCCCGCAATCGCGACAGGGGTGTGTCAGTCGAGTGCTTTTCGGTCAAAGTGAGGTAAAGCTGTCGAAAATCAACCTGGCCCTTTACATACGTTTACGTGGCGTATGTAAACGACGAAAGGGCCAGCTTTGTTATAGGTGCATGGCAACATCGCCATGACCTGAAAAACTGAAATGTTCAAAAAATCGCTTATCGCTACCGCTCTGGTTATTTCCACCCTCGGTGCATTTGCCCAAGCTCCAGCGACTCCTGCGACCCCTGCTACCCCTGCGACAGCAGCGGCTGTCAAGCCAGTAGACGCGGCAAAGGAAAAGCACGAAGAGATGCGCAAGCAGAAAGCAGAGGCTCGCAAGGCCAAGCATGATGCTGAAAAAGCTAAACACGATGAGGCAAAAGCGAAGCATGAGGCTGAGAAGGCTAAGGCTGCTGAAGCCAAGGCTGCCCACGCAAAAGAAGTTGCAGAGAAGGGCGCCAAGCCGGTCAAGCCAGAAGTGCCTGTCAAACAGTAATGCGTCTGAGCTGTCTACGACAGCCACAACTAGCAGCCATCCCAACCCGGTGGCTGTTTTGCTTTTAGAGGCGCAGGCCAAAGCAGGGAACCTTTTCCTGCACTTGAATTCAAAAACGCTGACTCTAAGATTGAGTTTCTGAACATTTCCCGAAAGGAACTAACGTGAAATATTCGTTTTTTAGGCTTCTTGCGAAAGTGCTTTTTGTTGCATCTCTGATGTCAACGGGCTATGCCATGGCTCAGTCGGAGCCCAGTATGAGTCAGATTTACGCCACCGCACAAGCCGGGAAACTCGATGAAGCGCAAGTGATGGTGCAACAGGTTCTGGTTTCCCATCCTAAGAGCGCAAAGGCACACTTCGTTCAGGCTGAGTTGTATTCCCGTCAAGGCAAGCTAGACCGTGCGCGTGATGCGTTGGGTGCGGCAGAAAAAATTGCCCCTGGCCTCCCGTTTGCCAAAGCTGAGGCAGTCCAGGCACTTCGTTCCCAGCTTTCCGCAAGGCCTATGCAGAAATCACTGGCGAGTCCCGTGATGAACTATGCCGCGCCTCAGGCCCCAACCCAAAATTCCGGCTCTTGGGCCTTGCCACTTCTGCTCACTGGCTTAGTGATTGTGGGCGCCTATTTCTTTTTCCGCCGTCGCATTCCCGAGCCGTTCGCCCAGCAGCCGTCTTATGGAAATCAAAATGGATTAAGTGGTCCGCAATCGTTCGGTGGTGGTGTCATGCAACCTGCCTATCCGCAACCCGGCTACCCTCAGGGTTACCCGCAACAGGCCGGAACGGGTCTTGGCGGACGCATCATGGGCGGCGTTGCCACAGGGCTGGCCGTAGGTGCCGGTGTGATGGCAGCAGAGGCTATTGGCCGCAATCTAATGGGCGGCCACAACACGACGTCCTCTCAGTCCGACATGTTCAGCAACAACAATAGCTATGAGCCGATTCCTGCCAACACGGATATGGGTGGGGCCGACTTTGGTGTCAATGACACGTCATGGGACGATGGTGGCAGTTCAGATGCAGGCGGCGGAGACTGGGATAACTGATGACGGTTTGAAGCCCCCAGCTTCGCTTGCTTTCGGGAAAGCACATAGCAATACTGGAAGAAGGGGGTCATCGAACATCTTTGCGATAGCTCAACCATTCGTCATCAAGATGCGGCATTGCGATTAGACTTACTGAAGTCGATTTCCATGGTGCTTGTCCCTTGGCATAATTGAAACCATGCCATATCAAATCGAATGGGAGCCTAACGGGTTACGCTGTAGGGTGTACGGACAAGCCTCGATTACCGACGTGGTTCAAATGTTTGAGGAGGTTGCGTCCCATCCTCGATTTGTCAATCTCCGCTATCGCATCACAGACTTTAGTGACGTGACCAGTCACCAATCATCAGAAGGGGAAGTAGAGGACGTCGTGGGACTCGACTTCGCGCATTCACTGACAAATGCTCAGATGTTAAAAGCCGCGGTTGCGACAGACCCATCGATTCTCATTCTATTAAATCACTGGTCCAAGACTAACGCACACCCTGAGCGGCTCGGAGTCTTTCAATCATTGACAGAGGCCACCGAATGGGTTTTTAAGCATCCCTTGATGTTGAAATGGAATTGAGTAGGGCGACTTTGCCAGTAGCGCTGACCTCCACCGCAATTATCCGTTACCGTTGCCGTTTGGCTGTCTTTCTTTTTTCTATTGCAGAGTTCCAGTCCTTGACCTCTTGACTGCAATTGGTCTCCAACTTTTGCACAACTGGGGCTTGCTTCTTGGGACTCGCAGGGGGAATCGTTGCCTGCAAACCGGAGGGTGGCTCGTAGTGACTGCCGTCACAATAGGGCGGGTTCTTTGTCTTCCCGCATCCGCACTCAGGTATCTTTCCGACTCTCACGTGCTAGTTCCTCAAAAAGCCATGATTTGGCGGGTGACATACTTCATAGCATCTAAAAGCACTAGGATTGATTGACGACGCGGCAGTCTTTTCAGCTTTTGGTAGACGGTACCGACGCAAACCAAGTGTCTCCATTCGCACAATAGAGCTTGTACAAAATCCAAGTTTCCAAGGGCAGTGTGAAATATGTGACCCACATTTCAAGTTCTGTCGCGTCGCTTAGGTCAAAGGCAGCGACCATGGCAAGCTCAGCGGCAATCAAGATGGCGTAGGCCAGACGTGCCCAATTGCGACCAACTCCGATTTTGATAGTCACGAACGCATACAGAATGAGCATGATGCCGTTGAAAGTAAGCGAGTCGGAGTTTGCAGCGGTGCCATCGTAGCTGGCCAACATCATGGCGGCGTCAATTGCGATGGTCAGCCAGATGGCTCGGATGGCGGTGGTGACCGTTTGTGGGCGTTGCATGGGGACAAGTTTACCCAACCGCATGCGCTATGAATGGCGTGTCGTGAACTTGTGCTGGTGTCGGGCCCTCATTATGAATAACCGTACACAAGAAAAAAAATCTCAACTGTGAGTCAAATGAGAAAGGCACTGCTCAGCGGACAATGCCCAGTCTGGTACACCAAACATTCACATCGATACAGCTTGCCTAGATACTCACAACAGTGTTTCGGCCATCCGCTTTTGCCTTGTACATCGCCCTATCGACGATATGAATAGCAGCCGCCATCGAATCCGGAGGATAGTCAAAAGTAACAGCTCCAATGCTAGCGGTAATAGTAAAGTGTGCTTGAACCATTCGGTTTTGAACATTTGAGACCAACTGACTACAAACGAAATCGCATTCGCCCTTCTTTGTATTCGGCAACAGCACGGCAAACTCATCGCCGCCCAGTCGCGCACAAGTATCTGAATCTCTGGTAGTGCCATCAAGAATTTCACCGACGACCCGCAGCGCGCTGTCACCCTCTGCGTGGCCACGAGAATCATTCAATTCCTTGAACTTATCGAGGTCAATGAGAACCAAAGAAAAAGTACCTCCATAACGTTTCTGCCGGTCAAGCTCGGCCTCCAGTTTCAACTCAAAACCACGGCGATTCATAAGATTAGTCAGTACATCAGTTTGCGACAAAGTCTGCACGGCGGCGTGGTTTTTTCGCACGGCGCCTGCAAGCAGAGCAACCAAACATGCTGAAATGAACCCAACAGCTATATCGGTAATAAAGGGAGCTGGCGGAACATCACCCTGGACCGCGTTAATCGTTTGGAAAAGAACAGAAAGAAAAATAGCCGTGTACTGAAATATGCGTTTTTTGCAATGAAGACCAACAAGTGCAATGGGCAGCACGTAAAGCACACCAAGTCGGATTTCAATCGCCGTCGCGATATCGAAGAAGAAGATGATGAGCATCAAGGCGACGCTCACTCCAAATGCCTTTCTTTCGCTTAAAGAACTAGGCTTGAAAAAATCAAGAACGCGATTGTTCATGGACCAAAGTTAGTTGAAATTGTCGGTTCGCTTGGCAAACAGATTAGTCTCGGAGAATGGCAGGGAAGTTCCGTGAACGGCAGTCGAATCTCCGAGCGTTATTGAGACTTGCAACATTCGCGATTACAGACAAGTGTCCCTCGGTGCGAGGGGTGCTGAAACGGAACTGTCACTTTTCGGCTTCCGGTTTTGAGCGTGGTGCATTCGAATGGGAATGCATATAGTCAGGTATTGCTGCAACAGTGCCCCTGCCGCGGTAGCGATTGAGAGCGCCACAACGCCATCCCCGAGCGACGCAATACGATGCAAAAAAACTCCGGATTGAACAAGTGCGCGAGTGCGCTCAGCTGGGACAGTAATCTTTGATTCCAAATTTGAGTTCATGGCGGAGTCCAATTTATCCAGACCCAGTTCCGTGATTGCAGTCTGTCCGTGCATGTGGGAAGAAGGTGGCACCAGCCCAAACTCGTCCGGCAGCGCACTAAGAGTCCAGGATAGTGTTGCAGCAAACTACTAGCATGTCCATTACTTCGGCCGACCAAGAGGCAGTTCTGCGAAGTGAGTTTCAGAATTCTGAGCCGTTTAATTGAGTTCGCTATCGGCTAGCTATCGGAAAAACAGAAGGCTGGACTAAAAGTGGCCGACCAATGCGACTGTCCCGACGCAATGGCCTGCTCCAATGCAACTTACGAATCACAAAACAGGTTCTCCGTCGAAATTGCCAAATCCTTGGGAGTTGTGTGTAGCCCAGCCCACTTGTCGTCGTTTTGGAACAAAAGCCGTGGGCTGGCGATTCTGCAATAACTCAGCAAAAATACTTTAGAGCAACAAATTAAAAGACAGAAACCACGCCAGTATTGTGTCTCTAGGGATTCGCGGCCAACAGCGTAGCAAACCCCTCGCAGAGGCAAAAAAAGCCGCTTCACTGCTGATGCGGCTTTCCTTTGGACGGGTAGGTTTACGTCAACACGATAAACCACCGCCTAGGCCGAAGTGCCCTCTGTTTCTGTGAGTGCGGTGGCCTACTTGCCGCAGGTCTTGCCATGGTCACCGTGGTTGCCCTTGGCCTTGGCATCTGCCTCAGTCATGTATTCTCCAACCTTGGTCTTGCCATAAAACTTAGTGCCTTCGCAGTGGTAAACCTTCGACGTGGTGTTGACCCAAACCTTGCCGTCTCCACCACCAGCCGCAGCGGCTGCTGCAGGAGCTGCAATCTTCGCAGCTGGCGTAACAGCGGGCTTAGCGGCCGGGGCAGCGGCAGCGGGGGCAGTTACAGCGGCAGGTGCACTTGCTTTGGCTGCGACAGGTGCAGCTGGTTGCGCAAATGCGGATACAGCGCAGAACAGACCGATAGCGACAGTAAGAGCACGAAACTGAGACTTCATTTGAAATTCCTTTTGCGGTTGGCAGCGGGTCCCAAGGTATTTGAAACCCTCAACCTACAACGCAAAACGACAAGGTCCGTTTACATGACAGTGTGAAGAATTCGCGAACCCAGTGGGCACGGCAGTTAACAAAGTGCAGAAAAGAGAGGGGTAGTGCCCTAGCCGCCACTTTGCCGTTGAGCGCACGTCGTCTGGCACCAGCGGCGTAATTGCAGGATTGAGCAGGTCTCTGAGAAATGCGAGTGCGTTCAACGGGGACTGTCATTTTGGCTCCAATATTGAACTGAGAACTTTGCCGCGTACTTTTGGTGCAGCTCTTTCGAACACCGCGTACTGGGAGGCGGTTAGGACACAAATGCATGCCTCAAACTGATAAGCAGCATCGAAGTCGGACCGACTACCAAAATTCGGAACCAATCTTCCGACGGGCAGGCATTACCGCTGTGTATTCGCCGTGCTCATGCGCTGTTTCACGGCGCAGCCCATGGGGCGGACTGGAAGTAACCTAAGTGTTCAAAGATTTTCCGTTGACCTTGCTCTTCAACTTTGGGCCAGGTTGGAACTTTACAACGGAGCGCGGAGGAATTTGAACAGAGGCTCCAGTTTTTGGATTGCGACCTGGGCGCGATGACTTTGCTTTGACTACAAATGTCGCAAAGTCGGAAAGACGCACTTCCTCGCCTGCCACGAGGCGGCCGGAAATGATTTCAAAAAAGGAGTCCACTATGTCTGCGGCTTCGCGCTTGTTCACGCCAAGTTGGTCAAAAAGCATTGCACACAAGTTTGCCTTGGTGAGGGAAGTGAGACCGATGTCATCAAGGCTTATTTGCATGAAGGAATGGTAACGTGTCCCATCCTTTTTATCGGTTGTTGAGACCTGCAGTTTGGACAAAGCAGACGCAAATTGGCAAACCTGTCATCTTTTAGGTCGCCATTGATATGGTCCAAATTGAGAGATAAGGGTTTTCCGCAATACACAGGCAGAATGTGGCAATCGGAGCACGAGTAATCAAATATTGTGCGCTCGACGAAGACTGTAGAAAATTTTGTCACCTGAGAATGTCGCAAGCGAGGATTTTTCGTGTCATTGATTGCGTCGTCTTCAATGAAACATTCAACGTAGGCATCCCGTGCGGTGTGGTGCGGTTTCGTGTCACGGCTCAAGACGCCGTTAGCTGTCATCTGAAAGTAGATTTTCATTGCCATTTATCCAGTCAGTGTTGGCTCAGTTTTCATGCGCTGTAACTGGTTTAGACAAGTGGTTTATCTGCCTTGGAACGTGCCCCTCCCGTACTGGTGGCAAAGACTTGAGGATAAAAACGGAACAAAAAAATAGCCTGAGCGGTGCCCTGGCAAGCAGAAGAATACGGATGCAAAAAAAGAAAAAGGCCTGTGACTTTCATCACAGGCCTTATCTGTCTATGGTGCCCAGAAGAAGACTCGAACTTCCACGGTCTTGCAACCGCCAGCACCTGAAGCTGGTGCGTCTACCAATTTCGCCATCTGGGCATCAGCCTCAAATTATAGCAGTGTCAAATTGTGAGGTTGTCATCGTGAAAGTTTTTTTGTCAAAAAAATAAGGCACTTGGTCTTGCAGCGTGTGTGGATGCTACAAACATTGACCTACGAGAACTATTTCTCTCTATTGGGTGGAGATGCTCTCACTGACCATGAGCTTTTGAAAGCGAGGCACTTTGAGGGCATAGGTT
>Ga0194038_1000373_pt1 | contig 19622 bp, 15 predicted proteins | sample JunL226m_MetaG_FD_148630 | JGI IMG/M metagenome (GOLD analysis project Ga0194038, IMG submission 148630) | Anoxic zone freshwater microbial communities from boreal shield lake in IISD Experimental Lakes Area, Ontario, Canada - Jun2016-L227-6m | ecosystem: Environmental > Aquatic > Freshwater >... | reverse complement strand
CTATAATAAGGCGTCACAAAATCTAAATAATTGGATTCATCTAAGCTTTTTTCGGGACTAACTAATAAGTCAACCTCCCCTCTCTTAGCCATCTCTAAACTTTCAGACCAACTAGAGGTTTTAACAAATTCGAAATGAACGCCCAATTGCTCTTCTATAAGCTTCAAATAATCAGCAGCAATCCCTAAAAACTCACCGTTCTCATTGACCCATTCATAAGGATGATAATTTGGATGGATGGCCACGCGGATTCGAGTATGCGTTGATAACCATGTAAATTCAGACTCTGTTAAATTAAGTCTTTTTCCAATTGGCTGATAAACAAAATGAGCCAATTGCGCTTCATTAAGTGTTTCGTTATAACTTACCTTTTCATAAGTATCGGCTAACACTTTTAAGCGTGCTTGTTCAATAGTACCTAAAGGCACGGTATCAGGAATTAACTTACGTAGTTCTTGTTCTTCAAAGTGTAAATGCGCCAAAGATAATTTACTATGATAATGATTAATAATTAAATTTATCATTTGTTCTGGATGCTCTAAAGCGTAGTGCCATCCTTTTAAACTGGCTCTCAAAAAACGCTCGAGTCTTTGTGGGTGTTGTTGACTCTCAGTTTCACTAGTGAATAATATATCTCCATAAAAATCTACGCCGTAATTTTGTGGATTTATGATATTTATCTTTGCACCCATTTCTTTATAATAAAAGGGTTGATCGGTTAAATATCCAGTCATTACATCTAACTCGCCTCTTATTAAGGCATTATTGTCATTAGACTGTTTAACCAAAGTAAAATCTTTATTCGTTAAATTTACTTCGGCCAATAACGCTTTAAGCGGAGATTCATTGACGTTAACTTCATCCATCATAATACGTCGCCCTCTCATCTCATAAGGACTAATAATACCGGAATTTTGTAGCGTCATGAAGACCAAAGGATTATGTTGGAAAATGGCCGCTAAAGCCACAATGGGTTTACCTAAAGCATATTCATGAATTAATCCTGAATCACCCACACCATATTCAGCCTGTCCTTGAATGACTTGTTCAACAACACTTTTATCTAACTGACGCTCTAATAACTCAACGTCTAATCCTTCTTCTTGGTAATAACCTTGCTCAATTGCAGCGTAATAACCTGCGAATTGAAATTGATGGAACCATTTAAGTTGCACCCTTACTTTCTCAAGTGCCGGCTTTTCAATATTTATAGGTAGAGGCGCGTTTTCAGAGTACACACAACCACTGAAAATTAGCAAAGCCAAACTAATACTATAAATAGATGGATAAAGAGTTCGCATTTAATGATTATTTTTACCGAAGAAGCATTTAAAATATTTAGTTATGATTAACTTTATAATTACAAAAATGAAAAAATAAAGTTTATTAACATTTAAAAAACATCTTCAGGATAACATATAGCCATAAAATGGCAATTATTATTTAATTAAAATCACAAAACACAAAGAAACAACACCACGACCTTACTTTAAAATAAACACGTAACATACTGAAGTTAATGAAATTAAAATAAAACACAGCAACAAACAACTTAACAATAAATGTTAAATTATTTAGCAGGTATAACCTAATTATTATTCCAGAAATAACTATTTTTTTACCATAAAAATAATCCTAACCTAGGATACTTAAAATATGAACTCATGACATTGATACTATACCTTAATTATAGGCTATCAATTTTATCCATGTATAGCGTAAAACTCCGCCTCTTCAGGCCGGAGTTAGTCTGTGAAGTGAACGGTGCAGTAAGACTGTCAACCGTAGAAACAAGTGAGCAGTAGCGATACATACTCACTCTTAGTAAATTAGGAATCGCCTTCCTTTAGGTGGGAGAGGATGTCAGTAAGTATTAGGATAACTTTTCACAAATCAACAACTTATCCGAGTCAATACCTAATAAAAACTGTCCTTTTAACAAACCCACTAACTCCTTGCCGGCCATGGTATAACGCCAACCATGTAACAAGGGACTCTCCTCGCCCGCGTTAAACAAAAGATCTTCTAGATCTTTTCGTGACGCTAAGATCGTTGGATTAAGTGCATTTTCTTCCGCTCGAATTCTCACGAGTGCCGTCAAAATATCGAGTATAGCTTCTTGTTGTTGGGTTTTCTTTGCTGAACGATCTTTCTCATTTAACGGCAAGGGTAGACGATTTTTCGCTGCAGCAATGAGTTGGCACAACTCTTTGCCATAACGATGCACTGAACGCTCGTTAATACCTCTTACATTAGCCAATTCTTGCAAAGACTCAGGTTGCAATTTAGCCAAATCAAATAACAACTCATCACGCAACAACCAACTTTTAGGTCTATCTTCAGCTTGGGCTGTTTTTTCTCGCCATTCTGCCAAGGTTTGAATAATGGACAATTGCTTGCCCGTTAATTTATTTTTACCTTTAACCTTATACCAAGCATTTTCAGGATTAACGATATACATCTCTGGATTCGTTAACTCCGCAAAATCATGTTCAAGCCAATCAATTCGTCCTAATGCAGTTAGTTTTTGCACCATTAATTGATAAATCTGACATAAATAAATAACATCATCCGCTGCATACTCCAACTCTGCCTCTGTTAAAGGTCGCTTACTCCAATCGGCACGGGTATGTGCTTTATTTAAATTAATGCTTAACAGACTGGAGACCAGCATGGCATAACCCGGATTATCCTGAAAGCCTAGTAACGGAGCAGCAACTTGGGTATCGAATATTGGCGAGGGTAATTTACCCGCCGCCTGAAAAAAGATTTCTAAATCTTGACGGCAAGAATGAAATACCTTGGTAATAGAAGGATCATACAAAACGTCAAACAACACTTCCAAGTTAGGCAAAGCAATAGGATCAACACAAGCCACCCACTCAGGGGTAGCGATTTGCAACAGACAAAATTTTGGGTAATAGGTTTTTTCTCTTAAGAACTCTGTATCGAGTGCAACCCAAGACTCTTTTTTTATCTGCTCACATAAATCAGACAGTTGTGCAGGTGTATCTATATATTGTATAGCGGTCATAAATATCAATAAGCGGTAATTAAATTATCCAAAAACCCAAAGGATGCTCATCACTAATGAACAAAGAAAATCAGGCATTTTAGCTAGACTGAACGATAAAATTAGACCTTATAAGTCTAAAACCTCTAAACCATCATTGGTTGAAAGTAATGATTCTTCTAAGGCTTCCGGCTTTCCTTGCATCAGACTTGAAAAATCAAATAAGTTTTTATCTGCCAACTGTGAAGGTGCAACGTTTTGTAAACTGGTAAAAATCGTCTCCAACCTTCCTGGAAACTGTTTATCCCAGGCTTTAAGCATAACCTTCATAGCCTGTCTTTGAAGATTAATTTGAGACCCACATAAGTTACACGGAATAATAGGAAAATCTTTAAAGGCCGCAAAACGCTCTATCTCTTTCTCTCGGGTATAGGCTAGAGGTCTAATAATAATATTTTTTTTATCATCACTTAATAATTTAGGTGGCATTGCTTTCAGCTTACCGCCATAAAAAATATTAAGAAAAAAGGTTTCCAAAATATCATCACGATGATGCCCCAAAGCAATCTTAGTGATACCATTCGCTTCAGCATACCCATATAAAGTACCTCGGCGTAATCTGGAACACAAACCGCACGTGGTATTCCCTTCAGGAATCACGCGCTTCACCACACTATAAGTATCCTTCTCAATAATATGATAAGGCACACCAATAGATTCAAGGTAAGCTGGCAAAACATGCTCAGGAAAACCGGGTTGTTTTTGGTCCAAATTGACAGCAATTAATTCAAAATTAATCGGGGCTGTTTTTTGTAAATTCATCAAAACGTCTAAGAGAGTATAAGAATCTTTCCCTCCAGACAAGCACACCATAACCTTATCACCTTCTTCGATCATATTATAATCGGCGATAGCGTCACCTACGGTATGACGTAAACGTTTCTGTAATTTATTATATTGATATTTAGTTTTTTGCGTTAAATCTGACATGGTCAGAATAATAATGAGTTATAAAAAAGGGGAAATAAATCAGGGCTTACAATAAAGTAAACCCTGACAAGAAAAAACTTAAGCGTTATAACGTTGAAAAATCAACGTAGCATTGGTGCCGCCAAAACCAAAACTATTTGACATAATCGTGTTAAGCGTCATGTTATCTTGGCGCTCACGAACAATAGGAATACCTTCTGCACCCGGATCTAACTGGGTAATGTTAACGGATTCAGCTAGAAAATTTTCTTTCATCATTAACAAAGAATAAATGGCTTCATTAACACCCGCCGCACCTAAGGCATGACCTGTTAACGATTTAGTAGAACTGACCCAAGGCACATTACCTGCACCAAACACGGCACGTAAAGCTTCTAATTCTTTGGTATCACCGACGGGTGTACTGGTGCCATGGGCGTTGATATAATCAATTTTACCGTCCACTGTCGCCATGGCTTGTTGCATACAACGGACCGCACCTTCGCCAGAAGGTTGTACCATGTCATAGCCATCGGATGTTGCCCCATAACCTACCAATTCAGCGTAGATTTTAGCGCCACGAGCTTTAGCATGTTCAAGTTCTTCAATAACTAAAACACCACCACCACCCGAAATCACAAAGCCATCTCTAGTTGCATCGTAAGCTCTTGAGGCAGTTGTTGGGGTATCATTATATTTTGATGACAATGCACCCATCGCATCAAACAACACCGACATAGTCCAATGTAATTCTTCACCGCCACCGGCAAACACGATGTCTTGTTTGCCCATTTGGATTAACTCCATGGCATGACCAATACAATGTGCACTGGTTGCACAAGCGGAACTAATTGAATAGTTAACCCCTTTAATCTTAAAAGGTGTTGCTAAACAAGCCGTATTGGTACTGGACATGGTTCTAGGCACCATATAAGGGCCTACTTTTTTAACGCCTTTTTCACGTAAGATATCAGCTGCGTCAACCACATTAGACGTTGACGGCCCACCCGACCCCATCACCAAACCGGTTCTGAAATTAGAGACCTCTGATTCTTCAAGTCCTGCATCCGTAATAGCTTGTTGCATTGCAATATAGTTAAAGGCCGCGCCATCGCCCATAAAACGCTTTACTTTACGATCGATAAACTCATCCAAATCGATATTAATAGCACCATGCACATGGCTACGAAAGCCTAATTCTTCATATACAGGCGCAAAACTAATACCAGAACGTCCTTGCTTAAGGGAATCAATGACCTCTTCTGAGTTATTACCTATGCTAGAAACGATACCTAAACCAGTGACTACCACTCTCTTCATTGTCCTATCCCCTAAAAATCTGCTGTAGAAGTGAATAAACCTACACGTAAATCGGTGGCTTCATAAATGACTTTGCCATCTACTTCCATCGTGGCATCTGCGATACCCATTACCAATTTACGCATAATTAATCTTTTTAGATTAATCCGATAAATTACTTTCTTAGCCGTAGGCAATACTTGACCGGTAAATTTAACTTCACCTACACCGAGCGCTCTACCTTTTCCAGGTCCACCCATCCAACAAAGATAAAAGCCAACTAACTGCCACATAGCATCCAAACCTAAACAACCAGGCATTACTGGGTCACCTTGAAAATGACAAGCAAAAAACCACAAGTCTGGGTTTACATCTAATTCTGCAACAATTTCGCCCTTGCCGTATGTGCCACCCTCATCAGAGATATAAGTGATACGATCCATCATCAGCATATTAGGCAGGGGTAATTGCGCATTCTTCGGCCCGTATAACTCTCCTCTACCGGACTTTAATAGTTCTTCGCGCGTAAAACTATGCTGTTTTTCCATGCTATTCGTATACCTTAGTAATTATTATTATAAATATAAGCTTATATTATCTTACAGACACTAAAAAAAATCAGCTCAATTTTTAATGTAAATGCACATCATATAGAAATCTGGATAATTTTAATGCATTTCTGTGCATTAATTGCTGATAAATCACCGAATAACTTAGAACGGAGGCCACATATTTCCTAGTTTCTTTATAAGGTATGGTTTCAACCCAAATATCTGATGGCACACTCCCTTCAACGGGCAACCATTGCGTTACTTTTTTAGGGCCAGCATTATAAGCCGCCGTTGCCAATGCTAACTGCCCCTCAAATTGATTCAGCAATTGTTTATAATAAAAAGTCCCGTACTTAATATTAAGCGCGGGTTTTAATAAACTAATGGTGATGTGTTCCGAAGATTCCTGTAATTGCTGAGCAACCTCCTGACCGGTTGCCGGCATCATTTGCATTAACCCCAGTGCCCCCACTGATGACCTAGCATTTTCATCCATCATACTTTCTTGCCGCATTAAGCCGAATAAAAGCCCAGGTTCTAACGCTTGCAACTCTGCATTAGACTCAACGTCAGCCACATACTTTAAAGGAAATCGAATCGCTAAATCATCCCAATAATCCGCTTTAACTAAAGTGATAATGGCGATTTGATCCCAATGCCATTGCTGAGCAAACTTAGCAGCAATCTTTAATTGTTCTTTAGATAATTTTTTTATAAAGGACTGCCAATGCCTTTTGGCCTCGGTATCCCAACCTAATAACTTAAACTCCTGAATAATTTTAAAATCTTCTAACTCGGTTAATGCCTCAACGTCAAAGCCATTCATACCCACAGGTTTATCTGATAATTGGTAAGGTTGATCCAGTTTTTCCGCCGCCAAAAAACCATAATAACTTCTGTCTTCCGCCAAATGCTTAAAAATAGCCTGCCCGGCTTCCTGATCGCCCACTTCAAGTAAAGCACGGGCTTGCCAATACTGCCATTGTGGCAGTTGTTTTTCGTCCGTACTTAGTTTAGCCAATGCCTCTATCACATGCGACCAATTCTGCTCTAACAACGCACTTCTAATGCGCCATTCTTTAACATCAGAATCAACGACGACTAATTGACTCAAGTGCTCATAGGCTCTTTGATCATGAGCACTGGCTAAGTTTAGCGCTAACTTTCGTTCTACATTCTGAAGCGTTTCTGGATCTAAAAAAAAATTAGCCCGACGACTCTCCCAAATTGACAGCGCCAAATTAATATCTGATTTTGCTAATCGCGCAATACCATAAGCATAAACGCGGGCTAATAAGTCACTACCGCTTAAAAACGGCTCACCTTGAACAACATTAGGTTCTTTATGAACACGTAACCACAACTCAGCCATGGGTTGATCTTCTTGACTTAATAAGGCCTTAAGTTTATGGGCTAACACACTATTATTTTCGGTTAAAACCCGCTCAAAACGAGACCAAAGCAAATCTTTATTAAATTCAGACGAATGCAAAAACATGTCAAATAGCGCACTACATTCTTTAGGCGACTCAGTCCCCACTAACCACAACGATTTAGCGTCTGCCAAGGCTAAAGTTTCGTTACCGGTTTTATACTGAGCCCAATCATATTGACACTTAAGGGCTACATTATCCGTTGGTTGATAATAATGAATAAACTCTAGCCATAACTCTTTTTTGGCTAAATGATTCAGCCATTTAAGACGTAATGCCTCTGAAAAAAAGGCGTCAGGATAACGGGCTAAAAAAGCTTTAATCTCATCCGCCTGCTCTAAATTGTCTTTTAGGGCTTGATATTGAAGATAAGGGTATAAGGGATAATCAACTAAACCGGCCGTCTTTGTTAAGAACGCCGCTTGATCTTTCTTAAGCCATAACTTTTCAGCTAATAAAAAATCTTTTCGGTGTTTAATTAAAGAATCTACAGCTAGCGAGTTAGAAAAACACACAATTCCCAACCCTAAAAATAGCTTACAAGTTTTTTTTATTTTCGTGGTGATCACTTTATTTAAATGAATTAAAGTTGACTCAAAAAGTACCTTTTAACACTATAGCAGAGATTACTAAAACAAAAATACGGGATGCGTTCAATCCGTTAAATAATTTGACAACGTAGAAGCAGAGTTACATTTACCCACAAATAGTTATTGTGGGTAAATGTAACTCTGTTACGACCCATAAGACTCAAAATATTCGCTAAAACAGCACAAAACTTAACATAAGCCATTGATTATTAATTATCTTAACACACTGTACAAGTATTAGACAATCTAACTAAATTTAATAAAAATTAGGAAGTTAAAAAGTTACTCAACCGGTAATCCACAAAGTTATCCACAGCTTCTGGGGATAACTTCAAAAAATAATCATTAATTGAAGAATGCTCTACTTTCATAAAAAACCGCTTAGCAATGATTAATTTGTTCTGGCTAGCAAAGTGAAGCACTCAATATACCCTTATAAGCACTAACCACACCCAACCCAGCACTGTGCGGATATTTTAAAACATCACAGTAAGCTTAACGCTCGCTAATAAGGCTTAAGCACCACTCAGTAACCCAGTTACAGTACTCAACCGATTTATTAAAGCACTGGCCAAGCACCCAGACTTAATTTTTAAGACTCGCTAACGCTTAAAAAATAAGTTTCAGTACCTCAATAGGTTTGATAGGCACTGAGCCGTGCTTTCTTAGCACAGAGCAAGCCTTTTAGTCGCAAGCACGCAACACTCCAGCACGACGCTAAGTCTTATCAGCGCGATGATTAAACGCCTTACCGTTCATCAGGCATTATTTTCACCTTTACATGTGTGTCCAGCACCTCATAATCCCGATAGAACAGGCTAAAAGTATGAAGCGGCCCTTAATCAGTTCGGCTAAAGGCAACGCCATAACAACAGAACGCTAACAACTCTTTGCAGACCGCTCATTAAAGGTTGCTGCAGTATTGACATCGAATATTACTAAGGAATCAGAAGATTATGAGCACTACATCCTACCGATCTCGGATAGAGGAAAGCTTCGAGAACATCATCCAAGCCTTTTTAATCATTACTTAAGCGTACCAAAGTATGCTGATAACTCTTTTATATCGGCTTCAGAAAGTGAACTTGCAACCCCTTGCATCGGGCCACCTTTACGAGCGCCTACCTTAAAATTATTTAACTGACTCGCGGTATAATCAGAATGTTGTCCCGCCAAACGAGGAAAGGCACCCTGCCCTTGAGCATTAGAGCCATGACAACCTAAACACATGGCGGCTTTACCCTGTCCTACCGTTGCCAAGCCCGTATCACCACCTGCACTTGCCGGTGCTTGACTCGCAAAATAGGCCGCCAGATTACTCATATCCTCTTCACTTAAGTTGCTTGCCATGGCTTGCATCATCGAATTAGTTCTTTTACCCGATTTAAAGGCATTAAGCTGATTAACGATATACGGTTGTGTTTGTGCCGCTAAATTAGGCCATTGAGCATGGGTACTTTGGCCTTTTGCACCATGACACCCCACACAATTAGAGGCCAGTTGTTCACCAGCGACTTTATCGGCAGCGCTAACAGTTGGCACACCAGTAAAACTTATTAACAATGCAGAGAGTAAAACAACTTTTTTAAATGTAAACATGATAATCACCCTTTATAAATTAAATCGTTTCTTTGAAAATTGCCCTTTACACAAAATAAAACACCCCTTCCCGTTTTTATTTTTCTTGTAAGGTTCCACACCGATAAGAGCCTATCAAGCACTAACAATTATCTTTTGTCAGACATTGCTAGGGGTTTTACCGATATAACATCCGTTAATGGCACCAATATACCCGTTAAAAAATAAATAGAAATCAAATACCCAAACTAATTTGAGGCTTGATAACGCGCTTTAATGGCCTGAGCCAATTGATGAACCGCCATCGCATACTTGCTACTATTATTGTATTTCTTAATCACTTTAAAATTGGGATAAGTCTGCCACAACTCAGTACCTTCATAGGTACTTAATTCAATCACATCCGGTTCATTCATAGCATTCGCCCGTTTAGTGACCGGCTTATTAAACTGCCACCCACTCTTTGAAAAGTAATGCGCCACACTCCCCACTGCATCCACTGGATGCCATAGATCACGACGACCATCTTTATTAAAATCAACCGCTAAACTTCTAAAACTACTGGGCATAAATTGACCATAACCCATTGCACCCGCCCAAGATCCCTGTGGTTGTAAAGGATCAAAAGCTTCATCACGGGTCATTAATAAGAAGTTTTCCAGTTCGGTCATAAAATACTTTGAGCGGCGTTGCGTATCAAACGACAAGGTCGTTAAGGCATCAAAAATACAGGTCTTACCAAAATTCTTACCGAAGTAGGTTTCAACGCCAATAATGCCCACAATATATTCAGGATCAACCCCGTATAAAGTACTCGCTTGTTGAATGGATATTTTATTATTTTTCCAGAACTCAACACCATTATTAATATGGGCATCGGTTAAAAACTTATTTCGATATCGCGTCCAACTGCCCACACTGGGTTTTGAAGGACCTAGAGAAGGCTCTGGGCGCTCTAAATTAATCACGGATTCTAAGCGATGTGCATTCGAAAACAAACCATTTAAATAGGTTTCTGAAAAACCATATTTCTGTACCATCGATTGAATAAATTGCCGGACGGCAGCAGACTTGGCATAGGTACCTGTCAAGACTAAGGCTTCGTATTGATTTGCATAAGGCACTCTTTGAGAGGGCTTAACATTCTGTTGCGATAAAAAATCATTGGGATAACGCACAGAGGGCACTTGATTTCTCACCTCACCCTGAAGTGCTTGCTCTTGTCCATAAAGCGGGGCTTTATCACTGGCACAGCCTGAGAGTAACAGCACCAATACACTTTGTCCTACCTTTTTATATTTAAACACGCCTGCCATCCTTACCTCTGAGTGATGCTTTTAAAGCACATTAACGGTATTCTTAAATAACCTGATGAGTTCAGCTTATGTTATTTTATTGCACATAATACATCTTATTTTAACCACACCAAAAATCTTAAGGTTATGACGATTAATCACCATTGGCTATCGACGGCAAAACGCATTGAATCACCCAACTTTGACGAACGCACTGACCCTAAAGATATTTCTCTGCTTGTCATTCATTGTATTAGTTTGCCAGAAGGGCAATTTGATACGCCTTATATTGATCAATTGTTTTGCAACACGCTCAATCCAGACCAACATCCTTACTTTGCGACGATCTACCAACTGACCGTTTCGGCGCATTTGCTGATAAAACGAGATGGGACTTGTGTGCAATATGTCCCCTTTGATAAACGCGCGTGGCATGCCGGAAAATCATCTTACCAAGGGAGAGAACGCTGTAATGATTTTTCTATCGGCATTGAATTAGAAGGCACTGAACACCTTGCTTATACTGACGCTCAATACGAATGTCTTCAACGTGTGATTGCACAGTTATTAGAAACGTACCCTACGTTATCAAAACAACATATTACCGGGCACAGTGACATTGCGCCGGGACGAAAAACCGACCCCGGCGCCTCTTTTGATTGGCAAAGACTTAAATAATCTTTGCCCTACCTGCCACAGCCTTATTCTTTTGGTTTATGACCCACAAGACCAAACGATTCTAGTAACATTAAGCCAACACCTAACGTGATTGCAGAATCAGCTATGTTAAAGGCAGGCCAGTGCCAGTTTTGATAATAAACATCCAGAAAATCGATTACATAACCGTAAGCTAAGCGATCAATTAAATTACCGACTGCTCCACCTAAGACTAACGATAAAGCGACCGCCAACACCGTTTCATGTTGCTTTAACCGGGTTAACCAGATTGCAATCACTACACTCATCACCATCGCTAAACCGGCAAAAAACCAGCGTTGCCAACCGCCGGCTTCACTTAAAAAGCTAAACGCGGCACCGGTATTACGCACATAGGTTAAGCTAAAAAAGGGCAGTATCGGTATCGACTGATACAAGTGCATCAGATAATCTATCATCAACTTACTGGCTTGATCTAGAAACAGGGCTAAAAAAGATAGTCCTAACCATTTTAGATTTTTTAAATCACGCATACTGTCTATCTTCACCGTTGCCCACTACATTGTCTACGCAACGACCACACAGTTCTTCATGATCTGCATGAGTGCCCACATCAGGGCGTTGATGCCAACAACGCACACACTTTTTATGTTCAGACACGACCACTTTTAATTTCAAACCGTCTAATTCGGTTTGTATAGCCGCTGCTGGCGCTGACGCTTCCGAAAGCACTGTGGCATTAGAGGTAATAAAAATAAAACGTAACTCGTCTTTTAATTGACTCAACACACTTAAAAACTCAGCATTAGAATACAATTCTAACTCTGCATTTAAAGAGGCTCCAATATCACCTTTAGCACGGCTTTTTTCTAACTCTTTACTCACCGCCGCTCTCACTAACATGACTTTTTGCCAGAACTCTCGATTCATTTCCTGATCATCAGCCAAGGGCACTAAACCTTCATACCAACCTGCTAAGAACACAGATTCACTACGCGCACCTGGAATATATTGCCAAATCTCATCCGCTGTATAACTAATAATCGGCGCTAACCATCGAGTTAACGCTTCGATCACATGATACATAGCCGTTTGCGCAGAGCGTCGCGCAAGGCCATCGGCTTTAGCGGTATATTGACGATCTTTAATAATGTCCAGATAAAAGCCACCCAAATCAATCACACAAAAATGATGCACTTTTTGGAATACGGCTTGAAATTGATACGTTTCGTAAGCCTGTTGTACTTCTTGCTGTAACACAAAAGCTCTATCTAACAACCATCGATCTAGGGCTAATAAGTCTTGATTTTGAATCAAATCAATCGCAGGATCAAAATCATTTAAGCTAGATAATAAAAATCTGGCCGTATTTCTTAAGCGTCTATAACCATCAGATGTGCGCTCTAAGATCTCATCAGATACCCGCATCTCGCTGCGATAATCCGTTGATGCAATCCACAACCGTAACACATCCGCCCCTAAATTCTTCATTACAGATTGAGGTGGAATCACATTGCCTTTAGACTTTGACATCTTTTCACCGTTTTTATCCACGGTAAAACCATGTGTCAATACGGCTTTGTAAGGTGCAACATCATTCATTGCGGTTGAGGCTAGCAAAGACGATTGAAACCAACCACGATGTTGATCAGAACCTTCTAAATATAAGTCGGCTGGAAACTTTAAATCTTCTCGCGTTTCAAGCACACAAGCATGCGTGACACCTGAATCAAACCAGACATCCAAGGTGTCGGTCATCTTGTCATAATCGACCGCTTCTGGCCCCAATAACTCTTCTTTTTCTAATTCAAACCACGCTTCAATACCTTTTTGTTCGATGCGTTTGGCGACTTCTTCAACCAATTCACTGGTACGCGGATGTAACTCACGGGTTTCTTTATGAATAAAAAAGGTAATCGGCACACCCCAAGTGCGTTGTCTTGAGATACACCAATCTGGGCGACCATCCAGCATACTTTCAATACGGGCTTGTCCCCATTCAGGAATCCACTCCGCCTGTTTAACTTCACTTAAGGCCTGATCACGCAGTCCATTTTTATTCATAGAGATAAACCACTGGGCAGTCGCTCTAAAGATAATCGGGGTTTTATGACGCCAGCAATGCGGGTAACTATGCAAAATAGAATGATGATGCACTAATTTATTATTGGCCGTTAAGACTTCTAAGACGTGCGCATTTGCATTAAAAACATGTTCTCCAGCAAACAATTCAGTCGTTGCTAAAAACACGCCATCAGAACCCACGGGGTTATCCACGGGCAAGCCGTATTTTTGACCGACTACATAATCGTCTTGACCATGACCCGGTGCGGTATGAACGGCTCCCGTACCGGCCTCTGTGGTCACGTGATCACCTAGAATGATAGGCACCACACGCTCATAAAAAGGATGTTTTAATAATTGATGTTCCCAAGCAGACCCTTGGCAGTAACCAATCACTTGATAGTGTTCAATGCCATAACGTAACAATGCATCTTTTAACAGCGCTTCTGCAACGACTAAACGCTCTGTTTCAGTTTGCACGACCACGTATTCTAAATCAGGGTTTAAAGCTACGCCCTGATTAGCCGGTAAGGTCCAAGGCGTTGTGGTCCAAATAACGACCGATAAAGGCCCCTGCCCCACGTGTTCTGGGGCATGATGACAGGCTGCCATAAAGCCAGTTTCATCCACCACTTCAAAACGGACATCAATGGCCGGTGAATGCTTATCTTCGTATTCCACTTCAGCTTCAGCTAACGCAGAACCGCAATCAGTACACCAATGCACCGGTTTAGCACCCGCGACAATATGACCTTTTTGATTAATTCTACCTAAAGAACGCACTATATTAGCTTCAAAAGCATAGTCCATCGTTAAATAGGGATTATCCCAATCCCCTAAGATGCCTAAGCGTCTAAACGCTTCTTTTTGAATATTGACCTGCTTACCGGCATACTCACGACACTCTTTTCTAAAGATAGCAGGTGAGACTTTAACACCGGCTTTACCGATCTTTTTTTCAACCATCAATTCAATAGGTAAACCATGACAATCCCAACCCGGTACATAAGGCGCATCAAAGCCACTTAAGCTTTTAGATTTAAGGATAAAATCCTTTAATACTTTATTGACGGCATGGCCAATATGAATCTCTCCGTTTGCATACGGAGGGCCATCGTGTAAGATAAATTGAGGACGACCTTTAAATTCAGTCCTAATTTTTTGATAGAGATTTGCTTCATTCCATTTTTTGAGGCGTTCGGGCTCACGTTGAGCCAAATTCCCTTTCATTGGAAATTCGGTATTGGGTAAGTTTAATGTTTTTTTATAATCCATCGTCATAGTCTTTTAATCTCAGCAAAAATCTTTTTAGTATCGGCCACATCTTTTAAAATCTGGTCTTTTAATTCGTCCAGAGATCTAAATCGAATCTCATCTCTAATTTTTTGATAAAAATGTACTTCCACATAACGCCCATAGATTTCTTTATCGAAATCAAATAAATGGGTTTCAAGTAAGACATTTGAACTTCCATCCACTGTGGGTCTGGTGCCCACATTAGCCACACCTTGAAATTCCAAGTCATCAATCCCTGTCATGGTTACTGCAAATACACCATTAATAGGCGTATTTTTTCTAAACATTTTTATATTAGCGGTCGGAAAACCGATAGATCGCCCCCTTTTTGCACCATGTGCAACCCGTCCACACACCGAATAACGCCGCCCCAATAATTGCTCTGCTGCCATTAAATCACCGGCACTTAAGGCGTCCCTGATCAACGTACTACTAATACGAAAGCCAGCCAATTGATGAGAGCCAGTATCTTCTACACTAAAGCCGTGCGCCTTACCTTTTCCTTTAAGCATTGCAAAATTACCTCGCCGTGCCTTTCCAAAATGAAAATCATCACCCACGACCAGATGCTTTACATTCAATTTATCAATTAAAATATCATCAATAAACTGCTCTGCATCACAATTAGCAAAATCTCGATTAAAACTGACTATTAATAAATTATCAACAGGCAACTTTGTAAATTCAATGACTTTTTCTCTCAAACACATCAAGCGTGAAGGCGCGTTATCATTGAGAAAATATTCTAAGGGTTGAGGTTCAAAGGTCATAATGACCACAGGTAACCCCATATCCTTGCCACGTTGAGCTAATTTTCTGATCACCACTTGATGACCTAAATGCAGACCATCAAAATTACCTATCGTCAACACACAGCCATTCTTAAATGACTCTAAATGAGATAATCCTCTAATTAAATGCATGATTCTATTTAATGAAAAATTTTTTTATTCTACCATGTGGACTAATTAAATAAAGCGTTGATCAACAACAACCGCGTCAATCAATCTACTTTATACGTAACTGATAAGTACCTAATCCTTGAAGTTGACTGAGACATGCTGCCATCGCCCCCCCAATAAAACTAGTGCGCCCCCATAAACAAAGAACCCGATGACAATCCATTTAAATAAATTAATCAGTCGGTCCATCGATGACCAATCATTCCATAATCTCACATCTACCCAATAATATAAAACAGATGACATGGCAACACTCGCCAAAAACACCCGGATAAAAAACATCTTCCAGCCTTTAATGGGCTGGTAAATGTTTTTTTGTAGTAATTTTTTTAACAGCAAGGCGGCATTAAAAAAGGCCGTTAATGAAGTTGCTAAGGCCAATCCGGCATGGGCTAAAGGAAAAACCAATAACACATCTAACACCAAACTAAAGACCATGGCATAAATACCGTAACGAACCGGGGTTTTTACATCTTGCCTAGCCGTAAAACCTGGCACTAAAATCTTAATCAGAATATACCCTAACAAACCTAGCGAATAAGCTTTTAAGCTTAAAGAACTGGCATAAACATCGCTCCAACCAAACTCACGATATTGGAATAAAGTGGATAGCATGGGCTCTGCTAATAAAAATAAGCCAATCGTGGCCGGTGTCCCTATTAACAAGACCAGACGTAACCCCCAATCCAATGACTGAGAAAAAGCCTTGTTATCTTGAACGGCATAATCTTTCGCTAATCTAGGCAAAATAACCGTCCCTAAGGCCAATCCTAAGATTCCGACCGGAAACTCAACTAAACGATCAGAATAATACAACCAAGACACACTGCCCACAGTTAAAAAAGAAGCTATTAGCGTATCTATTAATAAATTAATTTGGGTGATTGAGACGCTAAAAATAGCAGGCCCCATAAGGCTAAGCATTTTTTTGACTTGTGGGTCATTAAATCCCCATCTAAACCGAGGTAGTAAACCTAACCTTATCAAAAAAGGTAATTGAAATAAGAGTTGTATAACACCGGCAGCAAACACACTCCACGCTAACGCGATAATGGGCTCATCCATTAAAGGCGCTATCCAAATGGCCGCCACAATCATGGTTACATTTAGAAAAACAGGGGTTAAAGCGGGAATAGCAAATTTATCATGGGCATTTAATATCCCACCCGAGAAGGCGACTAAACCAATAAAGAATAAGTATGGAAAAGTAATCTTGAACATCAACACGGCTAAATCGTACTGCGTTCCTTGCCAATCAAAACCGGGTGCGATTATCATAATAGATAACGGCGCAACCACGATTCCAAGGAGTGTGATCAATAATAAGATAAACGCTAATGAGCCCATTGTTTTATCAACAAAGAGCTTTAAACACTTTTGATCTTCTTGAGATTTATAGTCGGCTAATATTGGAACGAAGGCGTGAGCAAAGGCGCCCTCTGAGAAAAGACGGCGTAAGAAATTGGGTATTTTAAAGACAACAAAGAAGGCATCTGTTGCTAGATCTACGCCAAAAATACGCGCAATTAACATATCTCGAACAAAACCCAGAATGCGCGAAATTAAGGTCATACTGCTAACAACGGCCGTTGATTTAAAAAGCTGACGACTCAAGAAATCTCCTTTTGAAATGTTTATATTGACAATAATAGCATTTAAAAAGATAATGCGTGGCTATTTAACTAACACATTAACGCATCGAGATACTATGGCTAATACAGCACAAGCTAAAAAGCGCGCGAAACAAGCGGAAAAAAGCCGTATTCGCAACGCCGGACAACGTAGCAACTTACGTACATTTGTAAAAAAAGTTATTGCAGCAATAAACGCTGGCGATAAAGAAAAAGCGCAAGCAGCTTATCAAGTTGTTGTGCCAATTATTGATTCTGCTGTTAACAAAGGCATTATCCATAAAAACAAAGCGGCACGCGGCAAAAGCAGACTGAATTTAAAAGTAAAAGCTATCGCTTAATCGCTTTAGACTTTTCTTTGTAAAGCCGTCCCAGTCCAGTGACGGCTTTATTGCTTTCAACGTTAAGCATTCAACCAGTAAAATTTCACAACAACCGCTTTATCTCAGGATATTGATTTAACAACTGTTGTCGAAATTGATCAATACACGCTTCTTTTTCACGCTCAACCCTTAAGAGCGGCACACTAATTTCACTGACCACCCTCATCGGCGCCGCCGATAAAAACACAATTCGATCCGCCAAAGCAATAGCCTCACGTAAATCATGAGTGACAAATAATACTGTATGAGGACGATTTTCCCATAACCGTAGTAACAACTCCCTAACCTGCCTCGCCGTGGGCGCATCCAACGATACAAAAGGCTCATCCATTAACAACACATCTGGATTAACCGCAAAAGCCCGAATAATAGACACCCTACGACTCATACCTAGGGATAAGCGTTCAGGATATACATGCTGTGATTGCGTTAACTTCATCACTTCGAGTAACGAATCGATATCCTCAACAGATTGCCCCTCTTGCAAGACTAACTCTATATTTTCTCGTACGGTTAACCAAGGTAACAAACGAGGATTTTGAAAGATGTAACCAATTTTGGGCGGCACCTTGTTAGATCCCACCAACACCTGACCTTCATACGCTTTATCTAAATCGGCAATGATATTTAATAAGGTCGTTTTACCACAGCCAGACGGCCCCACTAGACAGACAAACTCATTGGTATTAAGCGTTAACTTTAAATTTTCAATGACCTTATTAGATGTTGCAGACTCAACAGCAGAATAGGTTTTACTGCGAATATTGATTTCAATATGACTCATCGTCGCCACCGCAAGGCTTTCTTATCTAAAGGTTTTAACACGAACCACTCTATTAATTGAATCACTATAACAAATGCGATGGTATAGGCTAAAATACTAGCCACATCGAACAGTTGAAAAAACAAATGCAATTGATATCCCATCCCATTACTACGACCTAACAATTCAACGACTAATACAATCTTCCATATTATAGCGATCCCAGACCGAGTTGCCGCCATCACAAAAGGATGTAGTTGTGGCCAAATAACCTGAACCAAGGTTTTACGCCGCCCTAGACGATAACTACGCGCCATGTCTAATAAATCCTGATCCAAGGCCCGCGCGCCTTCCCTGATAGTCACCACGACATTAGGTAATTTGTTAATAACCACCGCTAATATAGCCGCAGATTCAACTAAACCAAACCAGACATAACACAAAATAACAGTAACTAAAGCAGGAATATTTAAGAAAATAACCAACCAATTATCAAAAAAAGCATCTAATTTTTTATTTAAGCCCAACGTTATCCCAATCATACATCCCAATAACATGGCGATGGAAAAACTAACCACCAATCTCAATAAAGTCACACCTAAATGAAACGGCAATTGACCTGAGACACACTCAAGCCATAAAACCTTAGCCACCACGACAGGTGTAGGCAATGCACGATTATTTAAATACAGCGCAAGAACCTGCCAAAGCACTAAAAAGATTAGCGATGAAGCAAGCGGTAAATATCGTCTATAATCTTTCACATTAATCTATGATCCAAAAGGTACCAACTTGCAAAGATTCTGATTGCCCTGTTAATTTCTGCTGACTTAAAGACCGTAACATCCCATAAATACGCGTCGCCGCTTGCTGTTCTTTTTCACCCCATTGCTCAACATTGCCAGCGCAATAACGTTGACGTAATAGACCTTGTGTTGCAACATCCTCAACATGCGTTAATGGCAGGATTTTTTGCCAAGCCGCATCAGATTCACACAGTTGTTTTTTAGCCTGTTGCGTGGCCTTTAAAAAGGCTTTAACCGCTGATTTATTACTCTCTGCCCAACTTTGCTTAAAAACATAACCAATACTCGGGACATTTTCATTAATACCCAGCGCTCTTAAAATACCTTGCCCA
>Ga0194038_1000372_pt1 | contig 19661 bp, 19 predicted proteins | sample JunL226m_MetaG_FD_148630 | JGI IMG/M metagenome (GOLD analysis project Ga0194038, IMG submission 148630) | Anoxic zone freshwater microbial communities from boreal shield lake in IISD Experimental Lakes Area, Ontario, Canada - Jun2016-L227-6m | ecosystem: Environmental > Aquatic > Freshwater >... | reverse complement strand
TTCGACTGCATTTTTGACTAAGGCCCAATCTTTGGCGCGTAATCCTGCGCGCACTTTCCACTCTTGCGACTCAACCGAGAGTAGCTCGTTATAGCCAAGTTCTTGCTGCAAACGATAGGCATCATCAGCATTGGGATCTAATTTCTTTGCCAGAAATTGTCCGATCACACCCCAAGCAACTGCCTGATTCTCTTTGCTATAGCGCGAGGAGCTTTGTAAAAAATCGCGATATGCTTTTGATGGATCTGCTTTGGCAGCCTTGACAATTTCTGCAATGGGATCCTCGCCACCCAAGCGACGTGCCATGGTATCAAAACCTCTTTCACTGGCTGCACGACCAATAGCCTTTGCTTCGCTAGGTGTCATGCCACCAGCAGCCACCAAAGAAGGAACTAATTCTTGGCACGCTTGTCCGAAATAGCTTGGATCTAACAATACTGAACGCGAATCGATGGCCAATTTGGTCGGGTTCTCGCCTTGCGATAATTTAGACAATAAGGAATAACACTTCACCTGAGTATCATCATCCAAAACAAACTTCGCATACTCTGCATCAAAGCGTGCCCAGTCTTTTCGCTTACCCAATACCAAGAGCCAATCATTGCGCATCCGATCAGCCAAAGCGGTTCCTTGATGCTGATTTAAGAATGCAACGACCTGAGCATCGGCACTGTAATCGCCACGCGGTCCACCACCACTATCAAATAATTGAGGCTTAATTCGAAAGTAAGCCACATAATCATCAAATGGATAAGATGCTAAGCTGGACGAAAGTTGTTGTGTTCGAAAAACATCATTCTTTCTGGCCGCTTCACGCAATTCAATAAACATGCGATCCGCATCAGTAATCTCAGCAGGGGCAACTTTACTTTCATAGGACTTTGGCAAGCTTGGTTTTTTGGTTTTTTCGGCAAAAGCAGTGGGCATCGCTAAGGCAACCCCCAGGATCAAGATATTGGTCCAACGGAGCTGATTACTTTTGAGTATTTCTGATATCTTTTTCACTATGTAGCCCTGTACTAAGTTGCCAGTATTCATCTGACTTTAACTTGTTTACTATATTTTCTAATTTTCGCCTGATAATGGATGATATGCACGGTAATTCGCCAAAAACTCTTCGTCAAGATTTGTTAAAGCAACGCAAAGTATTTGCTACTGAGCAAAATTATGCCCAGACCAAAGATCGACTGATTTCTGGTCTAAATCATTTTTTAGCGAAAGATGGTAATGCGCTGCGGGTTATCGCACTCTATTGGCCCATCCAAGATGAGCTTGATTTGCGTACAACATTAACTACTTGGGCAAGCCAAAGCCCTGAACGTCATCTGGCGCTTCCCTATGCGCGGTCTGATAAGTGCCTTGACTTCTATGAGTGGCAGGATGGCGATGTTTTAATCCCAAGCAAGCATGGCGTACCTGAACCAAGCCCAAATAACCCCCAAAGACCAGCAATTCACCCTGATTGCATCCTCATTCCCTGCGTAGGTTGGACAAGCTCTATTGAGAATGGCAAACCCTATTATTGGCGCTTAGGATATGGCGGAGGATACTTTGACCGCACCCTGGCTAAACTTAGAAAAGATAATCCTAAGCTCATTTGTATCGGGATAGGCTTTGATTGGCAAAAACTCAATGATTCGCAATGGGCAGCTCAAACACATGATGAGCCTTTAGATATGCTCCTTACTGAATCTAGTCTACTTAGCTAACTTGCTTCGATAAATCCAGATTATCAGCAATAGCTAAGACAGCATCTGCCTGATTCAAAGAATAAAAGTGCAAGCCTGGTGCACCCGCAGTCAATAACTGATCGCATAAATCTGTCACCACCTCTTCACCAAATGCGCGAATAGAGGCAATATCATCGCCATAAGATTGGAGGCGTTGGCGAATCCAACGAGGGATCTCGGCCCCACAAGCATCTGAGAAACGCAATAGCTGACTGCTATTAGTAATGGGCATGATTCCAGCGATGATGGGCTGAGTCACACCCAAGTCATACGCTTCATCTACAAAACGAAAGTAAGCATCACTGTTATAGAAATATTGAGTTACCGCTGAATTGGCGCCTGCCTTCATTTTTTGCACAAAGAAATCAACATCACTTGCAGGAGACTTTGCTTGAGGATGACACTCGGGATAAGCAGCTACATCAATATGAAACCAATCGCCTGTTTCTGCGCGGATAAATTCCACCAACTCATTGGCATGATGGAATTCACCATACTGGCCCATGCCTGATGGTAAGTCACCACGTAAAGCCACAATCCGCTTCACGCCTAATGTTTGATACTGCTTTAACATCGCGCGTACGCTTTCACGTGAACTACCAACGCAAGACAAGTGGGGAGCAACTACCGCACCAGCAGTATGAATATCGCTCACCACCTTTAATGTGCCGGACTGAGTAGAGCCACCAGCACCAAAAGTCACGGAATAAAAAGCAGGTTTGAGCGTCTGACTAAAACGCTCGCGCACCAGATGCAACTTCTTCTCACCTTCAGGTGATTTTGGAGGAAAGAATTCGACGCTTAATTCCATTGTTTTGAGCCTAGGTATCTATTAAACAAATTGGCTTAATAACGGTAGTGGTCAGCCTTATATGGGCCTTCCTTCGTTACGCCAATGTAAGACGCTTGCTGATCTGACAACACAGTTAACTGTGCATTGAGAGTCTTTAACTGTAAACGTGCAACCTTCTCATCCAAATGTTTAGGCAATGTGTAAACGCCGATGGGGTACTTATCTGTACCGACCGCGTTCCACAATTCAATTTGAGCAATCACTTGGTTTGCAAATGAAGAGCTCATCACGTAGGAAGGATGTCCTGTACCGCAACCAAGATTAACCAAGCGACCTTTTGCCAAAATGATGATGCGCTTTTCAGGCTTACCATTGCTTGCTGGGAAAATCACATGGTCAACTTGTGGCTTGATCTCTTCCCACTTGTATTTTTCAATACCAGCAACGTCGATTTCATTATCAAAGTGACCGATGTTACAAACGATAGCTTGATTCTTCATCTTAGCCATATGGTCATGTGTAATCACATGGTAGTTGCCTGTTGCAGAAACAAAAATATCCGCTTTATCGGCTGCGTAATCCATTGTGACAACACGGTAGCCTTCCATCGCTGCCTGTAATGCACAAATTGGATCTACTTCAGTAACCCATACTTGAGCAGACAAGGCGCGTAATGCTTGAGCAGAGCCCTTACCCACATCACCATAACCACAAACCACAGCAACCTTACCGGCCACCATCACATCAGTAGCACGCTTAATCGCATCTACTAAAGACTCACGGCAACCATAGAGATTATCGAACTTGCTCTTAGTCACAGAGTCATTAACGTTAATCGCTGGGAACTTCAATTCGCCTTTAGCAAACATTTGATACAGACGATGAACACCAGTAGTGGTTTCTTCTGTAACACCTTTGACTTTTTCTAAACGTGTGGAATACCAAGTTGGATCTTGTGCTAATTTCTTCTTAATAGCAGCAAACAAAATGGTTTCTTCTTCGCTAGTTGGGTGATTCAAGCAAGCCTGATCTTTTTCAGCGCGGGCGCCAAGGTGCAATAACAAAGTAGCATCACCGCCGTCATCCAAAATCATATTAGTAAAGCCGCCATCAGCCCACTCAAAAATACGATGTGTAAAATCCCAATACTGCTCAAGAGTCTCGCCCTTGATTGCAAATACTGGTGTGCCATTAGCAGCGATGGCTGAAGCAGCATGGTCTTGAGTTGAGAAAATATTGCAAGAAGCCCATTGCACTTCTGCGCCGAGCGCTTCAAGAGTCTCAATCAAGACTGCAGTTTGAATAGTCATGTGCAAGGAACCAGTAATACGAGCGCCACGCAATGGCTGTTTTGCCGCAAATTCATCACGGATGGCAATCAGGCCCGGCATCTCGGTTTCAGCAATAGCGATTTCTTTGCGGCCAAAGTCAGCCAAAGAAATATCAGCAATTGCGCAACGAGTTGCAACGAAATTATTTAAATCAGAAACGGTATTCATTAATGCTCCAGCTAAATACGGCCCAATGCTGGAGTAGAAACTCGCTAGCCATTGAGTCATGGGTTAGCGAGCGCGGTTGCAATTAGCAAATTCTGTTTAGGAATCTACTCCCTTCAAGCCTGGGGAAGTACTGGATCTCAGCACTCCTTGCAACGCTCCTTGAAGGTATGGAGAAATTGTAATCAATTTCTCCATATTTCGCCTCAATACAACTACAAACTGCTCCTTAATGCCCTTTAAATACCTTTATATGCTTATAGGCCAGCTGCGGCACGTAATGTAGCAGCCTTATCTGTGTGCTCCCAAGTAAATTCTGGCTCCTCACGGCCAAAGTGACCATAAGCAGCAGTCTTACGATAAATCGGACGCAATAGATTGAGCATTTTCACAATTCCTTTTGGACGCAAGTCAAAGTGCTCGGATACTAATTGAGCTATCTTTTCATCCGAAATCTTGCCTGTACCGAATGTGCTCACCATTACTGAAGTGGGTTTTGCGACTCCAATAGCATAAGAGATCTGTATCAAGCACTTGCTTGCCAATCCAGCAGCAACGACGTTCTTTGCAACGTAGCGGCCTGCATAAGCAGCAGAACGGTCAACTTTAGAAGGGTCTTTCCCTGAGAAAGCGCCACCACCATGAGGAGCTGCACCGCCGTAGGTATCAACAATAATTTTGCGGCCAGTTAAACCACAATCGCCTTGTGGACCACCAATAACGAAACGGCCCGTTGGGTTTACCAAAAAGTTAATTGCGCCTTTGATCAAATGCTTTGGCAATACAGGCTTGATAATTTCTTCGATCACTGCTTCACGCAATTTTTCGAGGGAAATATCTTCATCATGCTGAGTAGAAAGAACCACTGTATCAATCGAATCAGGCTTGCCATCAACGTAACGCAAGGTTACTTGTGACTTTGCATCTGGGCGCAACCATGTTAAACGGCCATCACGACGCAGCTGCGATTGACGCTCTACCAAACGATGTGACAAATGAATTGGCAAAGGCATGAGCTCGGAAGTTTCATCGCACGCGTAACCAAACATGAGACCTTGGTCGCCGGCGCCTTGGTCTAAACCATCATCATGCGCCTTATCAACGCCTTGAGCAATATCTGGGCTTTGCTTGTCATAAGCAACTAGAACTGCGCAGCCTTTGTAATCAATACCGTAAGCGGTATTATCATAACCAATTTCACGCAAGGTATTGCGGGCAACTTGAATGTAATCAACGTTTGCATTGGTTGTAATCTCACCAGCAAGCACAACCAAGCCAGTGTTACATAAAGTTTCTGCTGCAACACGTGCAGTAGGATCCTGTGCCAAGATGGCATCTAAGATGGCATCAGAAATTTGGTCTGAAACTTTATCGGGGTGGCCTTCAGAGACTGACTCTGAGGTAAAGAAGTAATCGTTTGCCATTGCATATTCCTTTAAAAAATTAACACGTTCTTTGGGACAACTCGACGTGCCAGGAACCACAACGGCGACGCTTTAGCAGAATTTATGAATCGCCCTGCAAGTTGTCTTAACTCAGCGATGGGGTCAATTCTATCCGAAAAGGGCTTAGTTCATCAAGGCAAACTTAAATTTGGCCCTGCTGGCTGCATTGAATATCATTGGGGGGTGCGAAACCTCATTCTCAAACTTAGCCTCAATACCATTGCTGCGCTACCGCTTGCCTTTGTACAAGTCATTGGAGCCTCAATGGGTATTCTGGCTTACATAGGCTCCAAGCAATATAGATCACTCTTTCGCCCACAATATGAGGCCGTAGTTAACGCTCACAAACTACCATTGAAACTCTGGGATGCTGTTAGGGCTTCTGGAATGTTGTTTTCAGATAGTTTATGGATTTGGTGCAATCCTCAAAAAGCACTCAAGAAAGCAGAGGTGCCGGACTGGGATGTTATTCAAACTGCAATGTCTGAAGGCAAGGGCATGATTATGCTATGTCCACACCTCGGAGGATTTGAAATCATTCCTCGCTTTCTGGCACAACATTTCCCTGCAACCATCATGTATCGCCCATCCCGACAAGAATGGTTGAATGAAGTGGTAGAAGAGGGGCGGGCTTATCCAAATATGCATTTTGTACCAACCAATCTTCATGGCGTTCGCCATATGACACGGGCGCTTGCGAAAGGTGAAGCCATTGCCATTCTTCCGGATCAAGTCCCCAGTGGCGGTGATGGTGTTTGGTGTAATTTTTTTGGTCGACCAGCCTACACCACCACTCTTCCAATACGGCTTGCCAATCGACACAACACCCCTACGGTAATGTTGACTGCAAAGCGGAAGGCCTTAGGCTCTGGTTGGATAGTAAATGCTAAACGTTTGAAACCGTTTTCAGATGATCCCACTATTGCAGCAACAGAATTAAATACTGCAATTGAGGCCGCAGTCCTAGTTGCCCCAGAACAATTTATTTGGTCTTACAACCGTTATAAGCATCCAGCTGGTGCAGAATTGCCACCAAGCAATTAATCATAAAATTTCGAAATGACCTGGTTACATAACCTCTTCAATTTCTTGGCGCTCAATCTTCTGCGCCTCTTTGCTTTTCTGCCATATACGATCACAGTTCACGTAGGTTATGGCCTTGGATGGCTTGCGGCACACATACCTAACAGTCGTACGCATGTAGTGAAAACTAATCTTCGCTTATGTTTTCCCAATCTGAGTGAAAATGAAATTGATGCGCTAGCACTGGCACACTGGGAACTATTTGGTCGCAGTGTTTTAGAACGAAGTCGAATATGGCTTGGAAGTGGTAAACAAATCACCGATATTGTGACCATCGACTCAGCCATTACCTTAGGTGATCGCAAGCCACGCTTGCTAATTAATCCCCATTTCGTTGGCCTTGAGGGTGGCTTCATGGCGCTATCTGTTTTAGCTAGTCAACACGACTGGCCGCGCGGTGCGGGTCTATATCAAAACATGAAGAATCCTTTCTTCAACCAAAAGATGATTGAGTGGAGAAATCGTTTTGGCGGTAAATCCATTGAGAGGCAAAGCCGTCTACGCGACCTCATTCGTGAAATTCAAACAGGTAACTTTATTTTTATCGCTCCTGATATTGATCTAGGTCCACGTGACTCTGTTTTTGTTCCATTCTTTGGGATTCAGACAAATACCATCACCTCCGTCTCTCGGCTAGCTAGACTAAGTGGCGCTGAAGTCTGCTTAATGACCACCACATTGAATAAAGATCGCAAGGGCTATACCTGCCATATCAGTCAACCCTTACCAGACTTTCCAAGCGATGATGTCGAGAAAGATACTGCCCGTTTAAATCAATGCATTGAAGACCTTGTTCGCGAAAGACCGGCAGAGTACTATTGGGTACATAAGCGTTTTAAACACAGACCTCCTGGCCAAGCCAGTCTTTATGATTAAGCGAAAATATTTTGAGCACTAATTCACCACGACGTAAATTACGCTTCACCAAGATGCATGGTGCTGGTAATGATTTTATTGTGCTCAATGGCATTGATCAAGATCTCAGCTCGATTACACGTGAGCAATGGCAAGCATTAGCTAATCGTCAATTTGGTGTCGGCGCAGATCAAATTCTCGTCGTTGAAAAAGCGACTCGTCCTGATGCTGATTTTCGGTACCGAATTTTCAATGCTGATGGTGGCGAAGTAGAGCAATGCGGTAATGGCTCACGCTGCTTTGTACGCTTTATATTAGATCAAGGTCTTTCTACCAAAAATCCACTGCGCGTTGAGGTTGCTCACACCGTTCTAACCCTCAAGTCTCACCCTGATGGCCAGGTGGAAGTGGACATGGGTCCGCCTATTTTCGAGCACAGCCAAATCCCATTTGATGCAAGTGGCTTGGGCAGCATGCAAGAGTTTCAGGAAATGCTCTACGCACTTCCTTTAGAGTACCCTGCCTCACACGATAGTTTTGTTGGTGTACTTTCGATGGGCAACCCTCACGCTGTTCAAGTGGTAGTTGACGTTGAAAGCGCGCCCGTTCTTCAAGAAGGTCCTGAAATTGAAAAGTATCCTTCGTTTCCAAGAAGAGTAAATGCCGGCTACATGCAGGTGCTCAATCGCAATGAAATCAAGTTACGCGTCTATGAACGTGGTGCAGGAGAAACCCTGGCTTGTGGGACTGGTGCCTGTGCAGCCGTAGTTTCAGGTATTCGTCGAGGCCTTCTTGAATCACCAGTCAAAGTGCATACCCGTGGCGGCGATCTTCAAATTGCTTGGGGTGGAATCGTTAACAACCTTGCTCAGCCAGTCATCATGACTGGACCGGCTGTGACTGTATTCGAAGGTGAAACCGAAATCTAAGTAGAGGTTCTCTTAGATGCCGTATTTATCGCGATATGCTTTTACTGCAGGTAGGTAGTGGGTAAGCTCGGCATCACTAGATGCCGTTAAGAAAGACATTAAGTGAGCTAAGTTCGCAATGGCAATCACTGGCAAGCCAAACTCTTGCTCAACATCTTGTACAGCAGACTTGTCGCCAAGCTCAACTGCATTACCAGAGCGCTCCATACGATCTAAGGCAATCAATACTGCGACTGGCTCTGCACCAGCACCGCGAATCAGATCTACCGATTCTCGAACTGAAGTCCCAGCAGAGATCACGTCATCAATAATGACTACTTTCCCTTTAACAGGGGCGCCCACCAATGACCCACCTTCGCCATGATCTTTAGCTTCTTTACGGTTGTAAGCATAAGGAACATTTAAACCGTTTTCTGCCAGCGCAATAGCAGTTGCAGCAGCTAATGCGATGCCTTTGTAGGCAGGGCCATAAAGCATGTCAAAGGAAATCTTGGCCTCTTGCAAGGCTTTTGCGTAGTAACGGCCTAATGCACTTAAGCGTGCACCATCATTAAACCCACCTGCATTAAAGAAATAAGGCGAGAGTCTGCCAGCTTTAGTTTTAAACTCTCCGAAGGACAAAACCTTTGCCTCTAAGGCAAAACGAATAAAGTTATCTTGATTTGAATTATTTGAGCTCATAGGACTACATGTTACGCATCATTTCCGCGAACCTCAACGGTATCCGTTCTGCTATCAAAAAAGGCTTTTTGCTATGGGCTATCAAGCAAAAGGCCGACTTTATCTGCATGCAAGAGCTCAAGGCACAACACGATGACCTAGAGGACGCCATCCTCAAGCCCGATGGTTTGCATGGCTTTTTTCACCATGCACAGAAAAAAGGCTATAGCGGCTGTGGCATTTATACCCCCCATAAGCCAGATGAGGTCCTATACGGTTATGGCAATGAAGAGTTTGATGCCGAAGGACGCTATGTTGAGGCACGCTTCAAAGGCCTTTCGGTCATTTCCGTTTATATGCCCTCAGGCTCAAGTTCACCTGAGCGCCAAGAGGCGAAATACCGCTATCTCGATAGTTTCTTGCCCCATCTCATCAAGCTGAAAAAATCCGGTAGAGAAATCGTGCTTTGTGGTGACGTCAATATCGCCCATAACGAAATCGATCTTAAGAACTGGAAGGGCAATCTTAAAAACTCTGGTTTCTTGCCAGAAGAGAGAGCTTGGCTTACTAACTTATTCGATAAGGTGGGTTACGTAGACGTCTATCGAAAATTAGAGCCAAAAGCTGGGGAGTCTTGTTATACCTGGTGGAGCAACCGCGGGCAAGCCTATGCCAAGAATGTTGGGTGGCGCATTGACTATCACATCAGTACCTTGGGCATTGCCAATAGCGCCCAAAAAACCTCTGTATATAAAGATGAGCGCTTCTCAGATCATGCGCCACTTACCGTGGACTACGACTGGAAGTTGTAATTAAACTCTCTCATCTTTATTGATTTGAACGACCTTGAAATGGATCGTTGCCCAAATTAAAAGCAAGACTGGAGCGCCAATAATAGCGGTGCCGAAGAAGAATATTTGATAACCGAAGTGATCGACAAACACTCCTGAAAAACCCGCTAACCATTTGGGTAACAGCAACATCATCGAGCTAAAGAGAGCGTACTGGGTCGCTGAATAACGAATATTCGTTAAGGCAGACAAGAAAGCAATAAAAGCTGCGCTAGCAATACCTGAGCTCAAATTATCAGCAGAGATTACCCAAATCAAACCATGTAAATCATGACCTTGGGTTGCCAACCAAGCAAACAATAGGTTGCTGGCCGCTGATAAGATTGCGCCCAAAAATAAAATGCGTAATACACCAAATCGAAGTGTGAGTACGCCGCCTATAAAAGCGCCGACTAATGTCATCACAACGCCAAATACTTTACTAACTGCAGCTACTTCATCTTTGGTGTAACCCATATCTACATAAAAAGGGTTGGCCATAATGCCCATCACTACATCGCTAATGCGATAAATCGCAATCAAGGACAAAATCAACACTGCATGCCAGCGATAGCGTGTCAGAAACTCAGCAAATGGCTCAATCAAAGTTTGATGCAACCAGGCTTTAACATTACGCGCTTTTGGCAAATCAATTTTCACCGGCTCTTTACTTAATAAAGTAGTGATCACTCCCACACTAATGGATGCGGCCATACATAAATATGCGAACTGCCAGGCCCCAGCATCATAAGTACTGCCTGTCTCAGCCCTGGCAGCAAGCCACAGAACACCTGCGCCTGACCAAATCAAGGCGAGTCGATAGCCTGTTTGATAAGTAGCAGCTAATGCTGCTTGATGATCGCTATTCGCTGATTCAATCCGAAATGCATCTAAAGCGATATCTTGTGTCGCTGAACCAAATGCCACTAATAGCGCACACCAAACTACAGAGTTCAGTGCAATCTTAGGATCAAGAGTAGACATTCCTACGAGGCCCAAAATGATGAGCGCTTGAGCAAATAGCAACCAGCTACGGCGCCGTCCTAATAACTTTGTTAAGAAGGGGATTTGCAAACGATCAACTAGCGGAGCCCACATCCACTTAAAGGCGTAGATCAATCCTACCCAGGTTAAGTAGCCAATTGTGCTGCGATCAATACCCGCCTCACGCAACCAAAAGCTTAAGGTTCCAAGAATCAGTAGAAGTGGAAGTCCTGCAGAAAAGCCGAGAAACAACATCCGAAGACAAGGCCATTCGAGATAGACCCGAAAATCAACAAGCCATGACTGAACCGCTTTGAGCACAGTGCTATGCGCTGCGAACGCGGAACAACGCCAAACTACCAAAGAAATTAGGCATCAAGGTAACTTGCCGACCATCATGCAAGATGCATTGATCGATTACCTTCAAGCCAAGACTAGAGGCCAATTTCTCAAAGTCTTCTACGGTAAGCACGCGCACATTGGGAGTGTTGTACCACTGAAAAGGCAAACTCTTTGATACTGGCATGCGGCCAAGCCCAACTGCCAAGCGGTGCGACCAGTGCCCAAAGTTAGGAAAAGATACGATTGATTCTTTGCCAACGCGCACTACTTCACGCAGGATTTTTTCAGTCTGATGAATGGTTTGTAATGTTTGCGATAGCACTACGGTGTCAAAACTGTTGTCTTCAAACAGGGCTAAGCCGCCCTCCAAGTCTTGCTGAATAACATTAAGCCCTTTTTGCACGCATGAGAGAACCCGAGCATCATCAATCTCTACCCCATAAGTATGTACAGGTTTTTGTTTTTGCAAAAACTCCAAGAAGCTACCATCGCCACAGCCCAGATCAAGAATCTGACTATGAGGGGCAATCCATTTAGCAATTGCCGCAAAGTCTGCGCGCGTATTCATGGAGCTCATGATTGAGTCTCCAGCATTTGCGCAAAATAAGCTCTGACTAAATTGTGATAGCGCGCATCATCTAATAAGAATGCATCGTGACCATGAGGAGCATCAATTTCCGCATAACTGACTTCACTCTTATTGCTCAGGAGGGATTGCACAATCTCCCGACTCCGGTTGGGTGGGAAGCGCCAGTCTGTTGAAAAGCTCACTACCAGGAATTTAGCTTGTACTTCAGCCAAAGCACGATTGAGGCTGCCGTCATAGCGACGTGAGGGATCAAAGTAATCTAAAGCACGAGTGATCAGTAGATAAGTATTGGCATCGAAGTACGTGGAGAACTTGTCTCCTTGATGACGTAAGTAGCTCTCTACCTCAAACTCGACATCGAAGCTAAAGCGATAGTCATTTGATTCACCATTAGGGCGTTGTAACTCGCGACCAAATTTTTCAGCCATATCATCATCAGACAAATAGGTGATATGACCAACCATGCGAGCTAAACGTAAGCCGCGCTTAGGCACTACACCATGTGCGTAATAATTTCCCCCATGAAAATCGGGGTCTGACAAAATAGCATTGCGTGCCACTTCATTAAACGCAATATTCTGTGCGCTCAATTTTGGAGTAGAAGCAATCACGACGCAGTGATCTATGCGCTTGGGAAACTGAATTGCCCAAGCCATAGCCTGCATACCGCCTAAGCTACCGCCCATGACGGCAGCAAATTTTCGAATACCCAACTTATCAGCAAGACGTGCCTGGGTATTAACCCAATCTTCCACAGTAACCACTGGGAAGTCAGCGCCATAAGGCTTACCAGTTTCTGGATGAATGCTCATCGGCCCAGTAGAGCCAAAGCAAGAGCCCAAATTATTCACGCCAATAACAAAAAAATGGTTGGTATCTACAGGCTTACCCGGACCAATCATATTGTCCCACCAGCCGATATCCTCTGGATCATCTGGGCTCGGACCAGCTACATGATGTGATGCATTTAGGGCATGACAAATTAATACTGCATTACTTTTATCTGCGTTGAGCTTACCGTAAGTCTCAATCACTAAATCGTAGCCAGATAAGATGGCGCCACTTTGCAAAGGCAAGGGCTCGGCAAAATGGATAGTATTTCTAGAGAGGTGTATCTCGCTCATTCTGAGAGGAGGATGCGCAAACTAATATCAGAGGCTTCGGTTGGCACTTTCTTAAAGCCGCTGCGGGCAAATCGATGCCAACGACCCAAAATAAAACTCATCAACATGGCAGCGCGAATGCTGACTTCTTCTTGACCAACGCCGGCCCATGCGCCACCTTGGGTTTGAGCAATTCGTAATGCTTGCTTTAAGGAAGCTTCAACGCGATCTAAAACTTGAGTGATACGTTCTTGCAAACGATCATCCTCTTGCAACAAAGCATCACCCAATAAAACACGAGTCATGCCAGGATTCTTTTCAGCGAAGAATAAAAGCATTTGCAAAATTCCACGCGCCTGAGCAAGTCCGGATTCTTCTTTTTGATTGATCTGATTGATTAAGCCAAAAACGGTTTGTTCAATAAAAGAAATAAGGCCCTCAAACATCTGCGCTTTACTAGCAAAATGACGATAGAGCGCAGCTTCAGAAACTTGGATTTTGGCTGCTAAAGCTGCTGTTGTTACTCGCTCACCCTTGGGGTTTTGCAGCATCTCAGCAAGTACTTGCAAAATCTGTAGGCGCCGCTCACCAGGACGAGGGCGTTTGCGCGCTTTACCAGCATCAGCGTTGCTGTCTTTATTATCCGCAGAGGCTAAAGATTGACGCATGTATTTTTTACCTTGAGCGAATCATCGTACCGAATGCTTGCTCGGTCAGAATTTCTAGCAATAAGGAGTGTTCAATACGACCATCAATAATGTGTACTGAATTTACTCCGCTTTTTGCAGCATCTAATGCAGAAGAAATCTTAGGCAACATACCTCCGGAAATCGTACCGTCAGCAAATAAGGCATCAATTTCTCTTGGGGTTAAGTCGGTCAATAACTTGCCATCTTTATCCATGACTCCAGGGATATTAGTCATCATGACCAATTTCTCGGCATGCAAGATTTCAGCCATCTTGCCCGCGACTAGGTCGGCATTAATGTTGTAAGCCTGACCCTCTGCACTAAAGCCTATCGGGGAGATCACCGGAATGAAGGCATCATCTTGTAAAGCTTTCACAACCGCAGGATTGATTGCCTCAATTTCTCCCACAAAACCTAGATCAATTTTTTTACCAGGCTCTTTGTCACTAGGCACAAACATTTTCTTAGCATGAATTAAACCCCCATCTTTACCAGTCAAGCCAACTGCCTGACCACCAAAGTGGTTAATCAACATGACGATATCTTGCTGTACTTCGCCACCAAGAACCCATTCCACTACTTCCATGGTTTCTTCATCGGTAACGCGCATACCTTGAATAAATGTCCCGGTCTTACCGATTTTTTTCAGGGCCTCATCAATCTGTGGGCCTCCACCATGAACAACCACGGGATTCATACCAACCAATTTGAGCAAGATCACATCGCGTGCAAAACTTTCTTTAAGGCGATCTTCAATCATGGCGTTTCCACCATACTTAATCACGATAGTCTTACCGTGGTAAGCGCGGATGTAGGGTAAAGCTTCAGCCAGAATCTCCGCCTTTAATAAAGGCGAGATATCGCTAAGGGTAGGTAAATGCTTTGTCATTGCAAATAGAATTTATTCGCCAAATAATTTTTGACGAAGTTCGCGACGCTCTTGGGCTTCAAGAGATAAATTGGCTGTAGGCCTTGCAATTAAACGGTTTAAGCCAATTGGCTCGCCAGTTTCTTCGCACCAGCCATAGTCACTAGTTTCGATGCGAGCTAAAGCTTGCTCAACTTTTTTGAGCAGCTTGCGCTCACGATCACGAGTGCGTAATTCCAAGGCATGCTCTTCTTCAATCGTTGCACGATCAGCAGGATCTGGCACCAAAATATTTTCACGAAGATGTTCGGTAGTCTCCGAAGCATTCTTCAAAATATCTTCTTTAAGCGTCTGTAATTTTTGACGGAAAAAATCTAACTGTGCGGCATTCATGTAGTCCTTATCGGCCATCTTGAGTAATTCCGCTTCAGTTAAGGGCGCACCTTTTACAGTCTTGGTGCTCGCAGCCTTACCGCTAGCTTTTGCAGCAGTTGCTGGTTTCGTTGCTGTTTTTACCGTCATCTCATTCTTTCCTAGATTTGAAGCATTATTGCCTCATTCTGCCAAACTTTTACAGTGCTTTAATCAATATTTTTTAATATGGACCGTGGCGGCGGATTGTACCCGAAACTTCCTACACCAAACATCCCTCAAGCCCAGCCAGTAGGGTGTCCTTAGGCAAATCAATGCCTATGAAGACCATCCGGGTTTGCTTGGGCTCGGCACCCCATAGACCAGCCATATCACTACCCATCATTTGATGAACCCCCTGGAACACCACTTTTCGGTTACTTCCCTTCACATAGAGCACGCCTTTATAGCGCAGCATCTTTTCGCCAAAGACCTCCAAAATGCCTCCCAGGAAGTCTTCCAACTTTTTATGATCAAAGGGTTTATCACTACGAAAAACAAAGGACTGAATGCGGTCTGTGTGCCCTGCGTGGCCATGATGATGGTGTTCATGGCTGTGGTCATGTCCGCAAGTGCTATGGTCATGGTCATGGCTGTGGTCATGATCTTCTTGTTCTAAGAAATGCGGATCAATATCGAGCTTGGCATTGAGATTAAACCCCTTGAGATCTAATACTGCATCGAGAGGCACAACCCCTTTAGTAATCCCAGTAATCGGGGCTCTGGGGTTCATGCGCATTAAGCGATTACGCAGAGCCTCAACTTCAGCAGGCGTAACTAGATCGGTCTTAGTAATGAATATCTGGTCCGCAAAGCCTACTTGGCGCTGCGCCTCTTCGTGTTCAGTTAACTGGTGTGGGCCATGCTTTGCGTCTACGAGAGTCACCACCGCATCTAATACGTAATGATCGGCAACGTCATCATCCATAAAGAAGGTTTGGGCGACTGGGCCAGGATTAGCAACGCCGGTTGTTTCGATCACAACACGATCAAAGCTAATTTTTTTATTCTTACGTTGCTCCCACAGTTCATTTAGAGCCTCAACCAAGTCACCACGAATCGTGCAGCAAATACAACCATTGCTCATCTGCACAATATTTTCTTGATTGTCTTGAACCAAAATATCATTGTCGATATTTTCCTCGCCAAACTCATTTTCAATCACAGCAATTTTCTTACCGTGTTGCTCAGTCAAAATGTGTTTAAGTAAAGTAGTTTTCCCACTTCCTAAAAAGCCAGTCAAAATAGTTACTGGAATTAATGCCATGAGTGATCCAATCAAAATCTAAAGGGTAAGGCAAGCCCAAAGCGGGAAACCCACTATCTTACCGAGTTCCTCAGCCTTTACCAGCCTTTGCGCGAGGATGCGCTTTATCGTATGCCTGGGCGAGGTGCTGAAAATCTAAGGAAGTATAAATCTGGGTACTGGCGATACTGGCATGCCCTAGCATCTCTTGAACAGCCCGCAAATCTTGGGAGGATTGCAAGACATGGCTAGCAAAGCTGTGGCGCATCATGTGAGGATGTACATGGGTAGGCAAACCAGCGCGCATGGCTAAAGTCCGAAGCCGCGCTTGGACTGTACGTGGGGATAAACGTTTTCCAGTAGCCGACAGAAAAAGCGCTTTCGATTGCTCAGCGTAGTTACCCGCATCACGCTGCACACGCCAAGCATTAAGTGATTGCATAGCAGGCCCACCAACTGGAACTGAGCGTCTTTTGCCACCCTTACCCAATACCGTGACTTCAGCAGCATCCCAATCTAACCAACCATCAGACTCCTGTTGTCGATCTTTGCTTTGCATCACATCAATTCCCAATAGCTCTGAAAGACGCAAGCCTGAGGAGTAGAGCAGATCAATAATTGCGGCATCCCGAACAGATTCCAAATCTTTTTTCTCTTGCGCCTCTTTGATGGCTTGATTCACTAAGGAAAGTGCTTGCTCAACAGACAGTGCTTTAGGCAAGGACTTCAGGCGCTTAGGAGCCTTTACATCATCCACAGGGTTAGCCACTAGATTGCCAGTTACCTTGCCAGCGCGAGCATCTCGCCTTGCATCTTTCTCTGTTAACCAGTTATACCAACCCCGCCATGCTGAAAGTGCTCTCGCAATACTTCTGGATGACTTGCCTTTGGAATGGAGTCGTCCAGCCCAACGTCGCACATGACCATTGCTAACTTTTAATAAATCAATGGAATCTTCTAGCGCAAAATTTTGTAGCTCACCAAGATCCATGCCATACGCTTTGAGTGTATGCGGCGAGAGTTGACGCAAAACATGTAATTCATGCAAATATTCTTGCACGAGTGGATGAAGATCAGTCGCTGGTAATTTCATAAGCCTGGATACGATCCAAAGCTGCTGCAGTGAGTTCCGCAATCTGGCGCAAATAAAAGGCGCCCATATCTGCGGTAAAACGGGTTTCATCTTTACTAGCTAGCAATAAAACTGCAGGTGATTGGGTAGCGCCTATGCTTTTACCCAGCGGCAAACCAATAGCTACCATGCTTTGCCAATCGGGGCTCAGCGTTGTTTGGCTCGCCAATAAATCGATACTCGCCGCAGCCAACTCTTTGCAAGAGCCGCATAGAGGCGTATCTACCCAAGGGCCAAAAGCAGAATTTGGAGATAGCAATTGTGCGGACTCAACTTCAAATACCTCAGCCAACCCAGAGGTAATTGCGCCCTCAACATCCGCTTGGTTGTTTGCCTTCATTAAACGCAACAACCAAGCTACTAAGCTTTGTTGAGTTTTATCGTTACGGCTACCAAAATGCAGCATCTCACTTAAACGACGATTGAGCTCTTGATTTTGAGTACGCAATACTGTCATTTGACGCTCTTGCAATGAAATGGCGCGATCCCCGTGGGGATGCTTAATGCGAATCTCATTAAAAAGATCAGCATAGCGATCAAAGAAACCTGGAGTTGCCCTCAACCACTCGGCAACTAACTCTTCTTGTTCAGCCTGCTTTGGATCAATTGCACTCATCTATTTCTTTCTTAGCTTAGTTTTTTACGCAGGAGTTCATTTACTTGACCAGGATTTGCTTTGCCTTGGGAAGCTTTCATAATCTGCCCTACGAGGGCATTAAATGCTTTCTCTTTGCCAGAGCGGAATTCTTCCACTGACTTTTGATTAGTCGCGAGCACTTGATCAATAATGGCTTCAATGGCGCCGCTATCGCTAATTTGTTTCAAGCCTTTGGCATCAATCACTTGATCAACCGTGCTCATTGTTTTACCAGTAATAGCCTCTTCCCATAAAACTGCAAAGATGTCTTTAGCAATCTTATTAGAAATAGTGCCATCAGCTACGCGAGTCAGCAAAGGCGCTAAGTGCACTGCTTTCAGTGGGGCATTTGCAGTTGTAATTCCCGCACGATTTAAAGAAGAAGCAAATTCGCCTGCGATGAGATTTGCAGCAGCCTTTGCTAAAGGCTTGCCAACAATTGCTAATAGCTCCTCAAAGACTTTTGCAGTATCACGGTCTTGTGTCAATAATTGTGCGTCATAAGTACTCAGGCCATAGTCTGCTTGCCATTGCTGGCGAAGCTGTGCAGGAAGTGTCGGCATCTGATTGCGCACCTGTGCAATCCACGCAGCATCAATTACCACTGGCAATAAATCAGGGTCAGGGAAATAGCGATAGTCGTTCGCATCTTCTTTGCTTCGCATACTGCGTGTTTCACCACGATCGGGGTCGTATAAGCGGGTTTCCTGAACAACGGTGCCGCCATCTTCAATTAATTCGATTTGCCGACGTACTTCATATTGAATAGCTTCTTCTAGGAAGCGGAAAGAATTCAGATTCTTAATCTCGCAACGAGTACCAAATTCTTTTTGCCCCATGGGGCGAACAGATACGTTGGCATCGCAGCGGAAAGAACCTTCTTGCATATTGCCGTCACACACCCCTAACCACACTACCAGGGTATGTAGAGCCTTGGCATATGCCACAGCCTCAGCAGCACTGCGCATGACAGGCTCTGTAACAATTTCTAAAAGTGGAGTGCCGGCACGATTTAAGTCGATGCCACTAGAGGGCTCTCCGTTGGGCCCAATAAAACCTTCTTCGTGAACTGATTTACCAGCGTCCTCTTCCATATGGGCACGAGTTAACTCAACCAACTTCACCTGATCGCCTACCAAGATTTCAAGATGACCGCCAATGACTACCGGAAGTTCCATCTGACTAATTTGATAGCCTTTAGGTAGGTCTGGATAAAAATAATTCTTGCGGGCGAAAATACTGGCAGGCGAAATTTTTGCGCCAACCGCTAAACCAAAACGAATAGCATGCTCGACCGCCTGACGGTTGAGAACTGGTAATACACCTGGCAAAGCCAAATCTACTGCACATGCTTGCGTGTTTGGTTCTGCGCCAAACCGTGTGCTTGCGCCACTAAATATTTTTGATTTAGTTTGTAACTGTGCGTGGGTCTCTAGACCAATAACAACTTCCCATTGCATCATGCCACCCCGCTAGCTTGTCGCAAGTGCCAATCAGTGGTTTGCTGATACTGATGCGCCACTTGTAATAAGCGTGCCTCAGAAAAATAATTCCCAATGAGCTGCATGCCGATGGGTAAGTTATTTGCATTAAATCCACATGGCGCACTCATTGCTGGCAGGCCTGCTAAATTGGTAGAAAGCGTGTAGATATCTTCTAAATACATCTGCACTGGGTCTTTTGACTTCTCCCCCAGGCGCCATGCCACATCTGGCGCAACAGGACCAAGGATGACATCACAGTCTTTAAATGCTGCCTGAAAATCTGCCGCAATAATGCGACGAATTTTTTGTGCTTGCAGATAATAAGCATCGTAGTAGCCATGACACAGAACGTAAG
>Ga0194038_1000371_pt1 | contig 19682 bp, 23 predicted proteins | sample JunL226m_MetaG_FD_148630 | JGI IMG/M metagenome (GOLD analysis project Ga0194038, IMG submission 148630) | Anoxic zone freshwater microbial communities from boreal shield lake in IISD Experimental Lakes Area, Ontario, Canada - Jun2016-L227-6m | ecosystem: Environmental > Aquatic > Freshwater >... | reverse complement strand
GGCATGGCCGCTGCTGACGTGTGGGCACGCTGCGAAGCCGCCACAGCGCAACACCCCTACATTGCAGCCAAGCGAGCCGCTGGGGTGCCGCTGGAGGCCCTGCGCGTGGTGCCTGCTGGTGACAGTTTGACAATTCAAGGCGAACGCATGGCCGGTGCGCTGGTGGTGCCAGTGATGCGACCGGATGGCACCTTATCAAGCCTGCAATTTGTCGCGCCGCCCGATGTTGCCGACCGCCTCAAGGCCAAAGGCAAGCCGGGAAAATTGAATCTGCCGGGGTGCCCGTTGCAAGGCTGGTTTACTGTGGGCGAGCTGGTGCCCGGTGGCATGGCCTATATCGTGGAGGGTATCGGGCAAGCATGGGCCTGCTGGCAGGCAACCGGGGCCGCTGCTGTCGTGTGCTTTGGGGTTAGCAGAATGGCTAAGGTGGCCGGTGAACTGCGCCAGCGTGACCCAAGCGCCCGGCTGGTGCTGGTGCCCGATGTTGGCAAAGAAAAGCAGGCCGCCGAAATTGCCGAACGGGTGCAGGGGCAGTTTGTCACCATGCCCGAAGGCTGGGAGCCGAACGACGATGTAAACGACCTTGCAAAGCGCGACGGGCTTGACGTGCTGGAATTGCTGCTACAGAGCGCCAGCGAGCCGCCCAAGCCTGAGCCACGTTACAAGCTGCTGGGCAGTGCTGACCTGGCCGCATTGCCGCCGCTGGCCTGGCGCGTGCGTGGCGTGCTGCCTGCTGTGGGGCTGGCCGGGCTGTACGGGCCTAGCGCCAGCGGTAAGAGCTTTCTGGGCTTCGATATGGCTGCCGCGATTGCCGAGGGACGCCGCTGGTTTGATTGCCGGGTAGAACCTGCGCCGGTGGTGTATGTCGCCTTGGAGGGTGAAGCCGGATTCAAGCTGCGAGCGCAAGCATGGGAAGCCCACACAGGCCGCACCCTGCCCGCTGGCCTGAGCATGGTTATGCAACCGTTCAAACTGACCGACCCCCAGGACGTGCGCGAGCTGGCCGCCGTGGTGCCTGCTGGCGCTGTGGTGTTCCTCGACACCCTGAACCGCGCCGCCCCGACTGCCGATGAAAACTCAAGCCGGGATATGGGCGAGATTCTGGAGGCCGCCAAGCGACTGCAAAGCCTGACCGGGGGGCTGGTGACCTTGATTCACCACACGGGCAAGGATGCCGCCAAGGGGCTACGCGGGCACAGTTCGCTATTTGCTGCGATGGATGCCGCCGTTGAAGTCTGGCGCGATGGTGACCGCCGCGAGTGGCGATGCGCCAAGAGCAAAGACGGTGCCGATGGTGACGCGCACCCGTTCAAGCTGCAAATAGAAACGCTGGGCATGGATGAACACAGCGAGCCGGTGACTTCGTGTGTCGTGGTGCCAGACCATGCCGCCCGCGACGTGCGAGCCGTGAGGGTGCCCCAAGGCGGAAATCAAAAGCTGGTTTATGACGGCATCCGGGGACTGTTCAAGGATGGGCACACGGGCAAGCCTGGTGCCCCGCCACTGCGCCCATGTATCGAACTGGAGGCCGCTGTAACTGCTGGCGCTGCCCGCCTGACCTGTGCCAGCGACAAGCGAACATCCCGCGCCAGAGATGCCATTGCGGGGCTGGTTTCTCGCGGTGTACTTGGCTTGAATGAGGGGTTTCTGTGGACAGTTTGAAACGTCGAAATTCTCCGAAAACGCCGAAAACGCCGAAGTTCGACGCCGAAATCCTCCCCTCCCCTTATAGGAGGGGGGATGCAGTGGAGAGTTTGCCGGTGAGGGCAGCCATGACTGATTTATTCGGCCTGGAGCAACAACCCAAGCGCACCAACGACCGACCCGAAGCCGCCGCATTGTGCGAGGTATTGAAGGCACTCAAGGCACACCCTGCCGTGTCATGGTGCGAACGGATGAACACAGGGGCCGCCCGTATCGGTGCCCGGTTCGTGCGCTTCGGGTTTACCGGCTGCCCTGACGTGCTGGGACAGTTACGCGATGGCCGCCTGCTGGGTGTGGAGTGCAAAGCGCCAAAGGGCAAACTGAGGCCAGAGCAAGCCGTGCTACTTGAGCGCATCAATGGTGCCGGTGGCGTGGGCTTCGTTGCCCATGATTGCCGCGACGTGCTGCGCGAGTTAGCTGCAAACAAATTGCAATTTCAGAAAGTGAGGTAAATCAATGATTGAAAAGAAACGCAAGGGATGGAAGCCGGGACAATCCGGCAACCCCAAAGGCAAGACGCCTGGCAGTGGTGAGCTGCAACGCCTGCGCGCCAGCATTGCCGCCGATGTGCCCGACATTCTGGCCCGGCTGGTGACCGCTGCAAAGGATGGCGACGTTCAGGCCGCCCGCCTGATTCTGGAACGCGTATTGCCGCCCGTGAAGCCGATTGAACAGGCCGCAGAGCTTAGATTGCCTGCTGGTGGCACCCTGACCGCCCAAGGCCGCGCCGTGCTGTCTGCCGTGGCTGCTGGTGAGCTTGCGCCGGGACAGGGAGCGCAGTTACTCGCTGCTATCGGTTCACTCGCCCGAGTGACTGAGATTGACGAAATGGAAGCCCGTTTAACCAAGCTGGAGGAAAAGCAAAATGCAAAACCTTGAAAAGAGAATTGCCGCACTGGAGGCCACAACAGCGCCAGCCAATGACTTCACCATCATTCGCCGTTTCGTAAGCCCCGGACACCTTGACGCCGAAATCTACCGCCTGCGTGATGACAATGGCAAGCTGTGGACGCGCCAGAATGGGGAGACTGAACAGGAGCTAATCGACCGGGCAAGCCGTGAAGTAAAGCGCACACCGTGGGGCGTGGCCTGCCTCATTACTGATGACTTGGAGCTAACCCATGCTGACCACTGAAAAACGAATTGCCGCGCTGGAAGCAAGCGCCAACGATGACAACATCAAAATTGTTATCGTGGAGGATGGCGAGACACACGCCGAAGCATTGCAGCGCGTGGGGCTGCCGCCTGATGCGCGTATCGTGTGGGGCACTGCGTTGGATGCCCTGCTTTGACCCACTACCAACCAACCAAGGCCCGCCGCCTGTGGGCTTTTTTTTGGCCTGCTGACGGTGCCGACATGGTACAAAACCCTGTACCGCAGTCTGTAAACAGTCTGTAAGTCAATCAAAAAACCCACAAGCAAAAAAGCCTGCTATCAATGACGTAGCAGGCTTTCTATATTTGGCGCGGTATTGGGTGGTGGGAACTGAGAGATTCGAACTCTCGACCTACGGATTAAGAGTCCGCTGCTCTACCAACTGAGCTAAGTTCCCTTGAGGTGACTTTTGGTGAGGTCTGGCGGGGGCAACCCCGTTTTTCACCAGGGCGAATTCTAGCAGGAAATTTTGACGATTCCTGCTGCAGCAGCACGTCAATAATGGCCCGAGGAGGTATTTATGCCAATCGTCAAATGGTGCGTATTGATCGCATGCCTGTTGCCTATGCTGACCGCGCTTGTGCCCAAGGTGTTCTCGCTGGGCAAGTCGGTGCCGGATGGCAAGTACGACAACAACAACCCGCGCGCATGGGCTGCCAAGCTCGATGGCTGGCAGCAGCGCGCCATGGCGGCTCACGCCAATGGCTTTGAGGCCCTGCCGCTGTTCATCGCTTGCGTTCTGTTTGCAGTCCTGGGACACGCGGACCCGCAGCGCATCGACACACTGGCCATGGCCTTTGTGGGCCTGCGGGTGGTGTATGTGGCGGTGTACCTGTTCAACTGGGGAACCTTGCGTACCCTGGTGTGGACTGCTGCGGTAGCCACCAACGTGGCCTTGCTGATGCTCTGACCCGTCTGATTGTCAAACCAGTTCGCCCTGCGATAACCACGCCCTTGCCATGATCGAAGAACTTGACAGAAGGCACCTGGCGCCAGGTGAATTCATCTTCCGCAAGGGGGACGAAGGTGACAGAGCCTTCCTGATCGACGCTGGAGAGGTGGAGATCTTTGATCCCGATTCGGGGCAGATACTGGCACGCGTTGGGCAAGGTGAACTGATCGGGGAGGTTGCCCTCATCGACCACCATCCGCGCACAGCCAGCGCAAAGGCGGTGCAAAACACGGTGCTGATTGAGGTCAAGCGCGACTTGGTGGAACAACTGCTTGTGCGTACCGAGCCGATCATTCGCCACCTGTTGAACGTGGTGCTGCGCCGGTTTCGCAACAATTTGGTGTCTGCGCCTGCGGCCGCAGCGACCGGACTGCATCAGGCTGCGCCGCCGCAAGACTTCTTGCAGCAAACGGCGGCACGCAAACTCACGCGCCTGCAGGACCTGAGCTTTGCGCTCAAGGCAAATCAGCTGGTACTGTATTACCAGCCCATTCACCGTCTCGACGATATGCGGCTTGCAGGCTTTGAGGCACTCATCCGCTGGAAGCACCCGACCCTGGGGTTGGTACCGCCGATGGATTTTCTGGGCCTGGCCGAGGAATCTGGTCTGATACGGGAGATTGGCCTGTGGGTGCTGCAAAAGGGTTGCCAAGACTGGCCGCAATTGCGTACTCTGACCTCCACCGACGAGCTATTTCTCAGCGTCAATGTGTCGGCGGTTCAACTCCGGGACGGCCAGTTTGCGGATGCGGCGATTGGCATTCAAAAGGCTGCGGGAATTGCACCGTCCGAGCTGAAGATAGAACTCACGGAATCGACGCTGGTGCAGAGCCAGACCACGGCGCAGCAGCAACTTCAGTTGCTTGCCGAATTTGGCAACTCGATTGCCTTGGACGACTATGGAACGGGATTTTCCAGCCTGGAAAATTTGCAGAACTACCGTTTCCATACGCTCAAGCTGGACCAGCACTTCATCCGCGAAATACTGCATTCCAGCCTGAGCTTTCAACTCGTTCTGAGCACCCTGGACATGGCACGCACGCTGCAGATTGACAGCGTAGGCGAAGGCATAGAAACCGAAGAGGTAGCGCGCATTCTTCTGGAGATGGGGTGTGTGTACGGGCAGGGCTACCATTTTGGCAAGCCCAAGCCCTTGGAAGAACTGCTCGCCTAGCGTGACTTCAGTCGCGCCTCACTTGCGAAATACCGCCGCAAAGAATGCGGATGCTTGCGCCTTGGATTGCTGATCTGCCTGCGCGTGGTAGGCCAGTGGCAGGTTGAACTGCTTGCCCTTTTCCGTCGCCTCCGGGTTGGTGAAAGCGTGCACCGCACCGGGATAGTTGAGGTAGCGGTAGTCCACGCTGGCGGCCGCCATTTCCTTTTTGAAGGCATCTACCGATTCAGGCTTGATAAACGGGTCGGCCTCGCCATTGAGCACCAACACTTTGGCCTTCACCTTGCCGGGAGCCGCAGCCGAACCGGCAGCGCCTAGCCCTGCGTGGAAGGCGGCCACACCCTTCAGATCGGTCCCGACGCGCGCCATGTCAAGCACCACGGAGCCACCGAAACAGTAGCCCACCGCACCCAGGTTGGATGCATCCACGCTGGCGTGCTGGGCCAGTGTGTCCCTGGCGGCCAAAAAGCGCGACTGCATCAGCGCCGGGTTTTTGCGAACAGCGCCCGACAACGCTCCTGCGTCGGTGGGGTTGTCGGCGGTTTTGCCATCGCCATACATATCGGCAATGAACGCGGTATAGCCCTGGCTGGCAAACTTGCGCGCCTCGTCGTGCACGTGTTTGGTAATGCCCCACCACTCGTGCACCACCACCACGCCGGGCCGCTTGGCCGGGCTAGCGCCGTCATAGACGATAAAGCCCTTCATGACCGTATCGCCATCTTTGTAGCTGACGGCCTCCTCCTGAATGGCGGCCATCGCCGTGCAAGACGCAGCAACCAGGGCGCCCAGTACCAGTTTCTTCATCATTTATCCCCTTCTTCGCTTAGTGTTGATCCTGTGCACCCAACTGCGCCCCCCGACGGTTACGCTATCGCACTACCTTTGGCAACGCTCAGGAGTGAGCGCGGTGCAGATTCAGACTATCACTGGCGCGTATTCCCGTGCGGCAAGCAGCGCAATAACCCCAAGACTTTTCGACGTATTGGCGCTGCGGCTGCACCGGACACCAACGCCTGATAGGGACCTGCCCGATATGCCATTGAAGCCTGCTAAATTAGGCACCACCGAATTGCGGAGAAATCGATATGCACGCAGGCAAACCCATCATCCTTCCTGGCCAGACAGCAGCCAGCGCCAGGATGCCCATCATCTGCACGCCCCTGGTGGGGCGCACACGCGATGCGGTGCTGGCCGAGGTGCAGCAGGTTGCGCCCAAGAAGCCCGACCTGCTGGAGTGGCGTGTCGATTTTTTTGCAGGCATTGGCAACACCGCAGAGGTAATCTCCCTGGCTGCCGATATCCGCCGCGCTGCGGGCGGCATTCCGGTGCTGTTCACGCGGCGCTCAATGCGTGAAGGCGGCGAGAAAATTGCCCTGGACGAACAAGGCGTCCTGACGCTCTATGCCGCCGTGATGGCAAGCCAGACCATCGAGTTCATCGACTACGAAATGGTGAACGAGCCGCAGCACATTGCCCAAGTGCGCGCGCAATCCAAGGCCAACGGCATTCAACTGGTGCTGTCCTTCCACAACTTCCAGTCCACTCCCGCGCACGCAGAGTTGTCTGCCAAATTTGCGCTGGCGCAAACCCTGGGTGGCGATATCGCCAAGGTGGCCGTGATGCCAGAGCGCCTGGAAGACGTGCTCACCTTACTATCGGCAACGCTGGAGTCCAGCCAAAAGCTAGACATCCCCTTGATCAGCATGTCCATGGGCGCGTATGGCTCGCTCACACGCCTGTTTGGCTGGACCTGCGGATCAGCGATGAGCTTTGCCATTGGCGCTGCTGCCTCTGCGCCCGGACAGGTGCCCATTGAAGACCTCAACACGGTGCTGGAGATTCTGAACAAGTCCCTGGCCCCCAAAGGCTAGGTTGAACCAATCGCTGGCGCGCTCCATAATATAAAAAAAATTGGAGACATCATGACCAGCCCCCTCTGGACCCGCGCTGCAGTGCGGGAATCCATCGTCGACCCTGCAAATCCGGTCGGACTCGATGGCATTGAATTCATTGAATATGCAACATCCGACCCGCAATCGCTAGGCGCAATTTTGGAGAGGATGGGCTTTCAACCCATTGCCCGACATCGATCACGCGACGTGACGTTGTATCGCCAGGGCTTGCTCAACGTCATCGTCAACGCGCACGGTAATGGCCGTGCGCTTACCCAACGCCCCATCATTGCCGCAGTTGCCATGCGTGTGCGCGACGCCTCTGCGGCCTACCTGCGGGCACTTGAACGCGGTGCCTGGGGAATCCCGGTACAGGTCGATGTGATGGAGTTGCACATTCCCGTGATCCACGGCGTGGGTAACAGCCGCATCTACTTTGTGGACCGGTATGACAAGTTTTCGATTTACGATGTCGATTTCACGCCCATCGCCGGTGCCCAACAGCACCCTCCTGCACTGGCAGATTTGCACTTTTTCGGCCTGGTGCAATACATCGGACGCGACCGCAGCGACGATTGGACCGAGTTCTACCGCCAGTTGTTCGGCTTTACGCAGCTTCCAGCAGAGCAACGCTTTGGCATCCTCCCCAAAGGACGCATTCTGGAGAGCCCCTGCGCGGGCAAGTCGCGCTTCTACATACAACTCGTCGAGCCCGAAGCCAGCAGTCTGGATGGAGAAGATGACGAGTGCCTGCAGCGCGTGCGCCTGGGTTGCCCGGACGTTACTGCTGCCGTGAACCTGCTCGGCGAACGCGGCGTGGAGTTTCAACGCACACCCGAGGCCGAGGTTGATCTACGCGGAGCGCTGACCGCGCCACACATGGGCAGTGTCAGCTTTGAACTGGTGCGCAACGAATCTGCCTGAACCTGTAAATATGCCTGCTACCAAACTAGTAGCAGGCTGTTTTTGAGATCATCTGGAAGACCATTTACAGTGAACTCCCTGGGCTGTATGCGCGGACAAAAGACTTTTGGATGGTCTTGAAGGCGTTGCTCTCATTGACAAGGCCAGCGGCTAGGAATAACATTGTTGCAACTGGAGTGACTCATGGAAATCGCAATCAGGACTATCGGAAACAGCAAGGGCGTGGTTTTGCCGAAGCCGCTTCTGGCGCAGGCAGGGCTTGAGGGCCTGAAAGCCGTCAACATCATGGTGGAGAACGGCTCCATAGTCTTGAGCAAGCCCGCCAAGGCGGTTCGGGCTGGCTGGGCGGTTGCGGCGGCGGCTGTGTCAGCCAAAGGCGGCGATGCCCTGCTGATGGGCGAATTCAGCAACGTCGAAGATAAGGAGTTGGCCTGGTGAGGCGCGGTGAAATCTGGCTGGTGAACCTTGATCCGACTGTGGGTAGCGAAATCAAAAAGTCGCGCCCCTGTGTAGTGGTGTCGCCATCGGAGTTGAATGACCACCTACGCACCGTGATCGTGGCACCCATGACTTCCAAGGGCTTTGGCGCCCCGTTTCGTGTGCCGGTCACATATGCTGGCACCAAGGGCTTGATGGTGCTGGACCAGCTTCGCACAGTTGATAAAGTGCGCCTGGTCAAGAAGTTAGGCACGGTGTCAGCAAGGACGTTGTCTGCAGCGCTCTCAACCCTGCAGGAAATATTCACGGAGTAGGTCTGAAACAATTCATCCGCTACGCCTCATTGCCTCTTGATTTGACGATTAGTTTCTCGTCAATTTGTCGTCATCAAGAAACAGGCGCTACAAACTATGTAGCAGGCTTTCTATATCTGGCGTTGTGAATTTGGTAGGACGTGCGGGGATCGAACCCACGACAAACGGATTAAAAGTCCGAAACACCCAATATTCGCATCTGTTGATGAGCGTAGATTAAACATATATAAATCAACATGTTAGAAGCTTAACCTGCGAAACAACCTTCGGTTTTGGGTTGATCAATATATGGTAATTTATGTAAAATGCTCTTACATCCGCCGTTACATCCTGGCGGTTGTAAGAACTCAACAAAGGGCACCTCATGTCAAAGATTGCACTGACTGCGGCTCGCGTCACGAACTTCAAATGCCCACCCGATAAGTCGCAGGCGTTTCTGTGGGACATGAATTCTCCGGGTCTGGGGATTAGGGTGACCAGAGGGGGCATGCCGTCCTACATTTTCCAAAGCCAGTACCGAGGCAAGACCGTCCGCATAACGATTGGCAGCCCCGGTGCGTGGAGCATTCCGCAGGCCCAGGCCCGAGCACGGGAACTTCAACGCCTAATCGATAGCGGAATCGACCCACGTGAACAGAAGCGCCAAGCCATCACGCAGGCACGGAAAAGACAAGAACAGCAACTTGCGGCAGAAAGGTACACCCTTCTTAACCTCCTGGATAGTTACTGCGACCACTTGGAACGCTTGGGGCGTTCTGCACACAAGGATGCCCGTAGCATCTTTAGGCTTCACGTATACGAGGCTTGGCCCAAATTCGCCGCCCTACCCGCCAACCAAGTCACATTCGAGCATGTGGCAGACATGATGCGACGGCTATTGGATCTGGGTAAGGGACGCACGTCCAACAAACTTCGAAGTTACATTCGGTCGGCCTACCAAGTAGCTAAGGCGGCTCGCTCAAAACCCAGCATACCTGTAGCCTTTAAGAATTTCGAAATTACGAGCAACCCTGCCGCAGACACCGAACCAGACGAAGCTCAAAACAAGGCGGATAAAGACCCGCTCAGCATCCACGAACTACGCCAGTACTGGAATGCCATAAAGTCCATCCCGGATTTCAAGGGTGCCCTACTGCGCCTCCACATGCTTACAGGTGGGCAGCGCATAAAGCAGTTGGTACGGCTACGCACCGCAGACGCAGATGCGGAGTCCATAAGAATTTGGGACGGAAAAGGTAGACCTGGCAAGCCACCTCGGCAGCACATCATCCCCCTAACGGATCAAGCTACGGTGGCACTCATTGAATGTGCGCCCCAGGGCACCTTCGCACTGTCTACGGCTGGCGGCAGAACACACGTTTCTGCAAGCACCCTCAGTGAATGGGCGGTGGCGGCAGCGGTCGGGATAGACAACTTTAAGGCCAAGCGCATTCGATCGGGTGTCGAGACACTGCTGGCAAGTGCGCAAATCAGTAATGAGTACCGGGGCAGACTGCAGTCGCACGGTATCACCGGCGTCCAAAGTCGGCACTATGATGGTCACGACTACATGGCCGAGAAGCGTGCGGCCTTAGAAACCTTGCAAAGACTGCTCGAACAGCCCCATGGAAGCAATGTGGTTCCGATAGGTCATGCCGCATAACGTGCAAAAAATTTATGTTGTAAACCAATGATTTACAGTTTATGATCCTATCGTTCCGACATAAAGGACTGGAAGCCTTTTTCAAGACAGGTAGCACGAGTCGCATACAGGCGATCCACGCGAAGCGTCTGCGCGAGCTGCTTACCGCCTTGAATGTAGCGCATGCGCCCTATGACCTGAACCGTCCATCATGGCGGCTGCATGGTTTGTCAGGAGATCGCGCAGGGTACTACGCGGTAACCGTGCAAGCAAACTGGCGACTGACGTTTCGGTTTGTTGGGGATGATGTAGAGTTTCTGGATTATTTGGACTACCACTGAACACTGCGAGGCACACCATGAGCATCAACATGTACAACCCAGCCCATCCGGGCGAACTGTTAACCGGTTGGTTAGATGACCTGGGCGTGAGCGTGACCGCGTTCGCCGCTCACATCGGCATTAGCCGGGTCATGTTGTCCCGCGTGCTGCATGGGCACGCCGCAGTATCAGCCGACATGGATTTGCGCCTGGCGGAAGCTCTGGGCACCTCGCCAGGGTACTGGCTAGCGATGCAAACTCAGCGTGACTTGTGGACTGCTAGCCAGACAGCCAAAGAACGCAAGAAGATTAAGCGTGTTCCTGCGCCCGAGTTGGCAGCCGCCTGACCCTCATTATCAACCCGGCTAGGGCCGCAATCCGACAACCGGCCTAGCAACACCCGCGGAACCCACCCCCCACATGTCAGGCATTACACCGAATTTCGACGACTGGCGCAAGTTAACTGCGATTGCGATCAAGGACATTGCGATGTTGATGCAGGGCTTCGATCCTAGGGCAGCCGCCCTGGGCGAAGTTGTGGTGCAAGATGCGAATGACCCAACAAACCGTTACGGCGTCCCGCCCGACATATCTTGGGATGAAAAAGTACTAATCGCTGCGGCACAAACTGGTGCCCTTGTGACTGCACCTCCTAACATCGCTGAGCCCAACCGTGACACACACGTCGCAAAGAAAAGCCTCATTCCATGGATGCGTAAATTAGGCGGATATGATTTACTTGTAAATGGCCTGTCAGATGCCACGAGCATGTTCGTCCCTGCCGTCACAGGCACCGAGACTGTCTGGACGCAAGAGCGAAAAGACTCCGCCCGAGCCATGCTTGAACGAGAAAAGAGCAAGGGTGTGCGAGCCTATGCCAGGATAACCGCGGATGAATTCGGCGTATCAACCGCCCGGTTGCGCTACGTTTTGAAAGATAAAACACCGAAAAAGTCAACGACCAAACCAGCTAGTCACTGGAATTTGCTTCCGCAATAGGTTACGACGATAGTCGCAAGGGGGTGCGACTTGGGGCACAGTCAACGGTCAAGACGTCCGACTCTGCCTCTTGCGCTTGCGCATAAGGGGAATTGCGACCAAAGACTTCGTTACTTCATTAACTCGCGAAAGCTAAAAATGAAGACGAATCGTCTCCCACAACTATGCCGGACTGAACCGGTAATCGACCATGGCCCAGACCAGGCCGCGCATATGCTCAATCGCACCAAGGGCACGCCGGAAGTTGCCACCTGCCCCGAAGGCTTCATTCCCATAGACCAGGAAACCCGCACCCACGTCTCCACCAAGGTGATGTGCCACCACCTTGGCCGCAAGGAGCAAACCGCACGCGGCTGGGCGTGTCATGAGGACGGGCCGCTGCGCCCGATCCGTGTCAACGGCCGCTTGGCTTGGGCCGTGGCCGACATCAAGCGCTTGCTGGGAGTAGGCGCATGAAAAACAGCCTCACTCCAAACGCAGCCGCGGCCTTCAAGTTCCTGAAACTACTCGGTCCCGCTGGCATCTTCACCTTTCAGACCTTTGACGACGACAAACACCGAAAAGACATGCGCCTGGCTCGAGTCTTCCATGGTACTTTTGACGAGCATGTCGCAGCACTCACCCAAATGCAGCAACAGGGTGCGGGAGTGTTCGTCATGATTAACAAGGGGGACGGCATCGTTCATGATGGCAAGAAGACCTGTCGGTGCGCCGACAACGTCATCGCCATCCGGTCACTGTTTGCAGACCTTGACGGCTCACCTCTGGAGCCGCTACTTGAATGCTCGCAGCCCGACATCATCGTCGAGAGCAGCCCGGGTAGGTGGCATGCCTATTACCTCACCAACGACTGCCCGCTGGATGCGTTCAAGTTGCGTCAACAGCAGATCGCCAGGAAGTTCAACAGCGACCCCAAGGTGTGCGATCTGCCTCGCGTCATGCGTCTGCCAGGCTTCTGGCATCAGAAGGACGCACCTTTCATGTCCCGCATTGTTTACCCGGAGTAAAAATATCATGGCTACCAACCTCAAGCTCGTACAGCCCCGTACACCCCGTCCATACCTGGCAATTGTCACGGCACTTCAGCTCGACAGTGTCCAAGTACCTGAGGACACCAAGTCGATCAAGGTCAAGGTAAAAGACATGCCCGCCCCATCCGTTGCCGGCAACGACGGAAGCATCCCGGAATCTGGACGCAACAATGCGCTCATGAGCATGGCCGGAGTCATGCGCCACAAGGGCATGACTGAAGAGGCCATAAACGCGGCGCTACAGGCAGAAAATCTTGCCCGGTGCTTCCCTCCGTTGGAGCCAGCAGAGGTCGCCTCTATCGCGACCAGCGTCATGCGCTACGCAGCTGCTGACCCTGAGGTGTTGATGAAGTCTCTCAATGACACCGGAAACGCTACACGCCTTGGGCTGCGCCACGCAGGGCGAGTCATCTACGTACCTGGTCAGGGCTGGATGATCTGGGACGGTCTACAGTGGCACCGAGATGAAGTTGACAGGGTCATGGAACTGGCGAAGCAACTGTCCCGTAGCATCTACGAAGAAGGAGCTTCGCTCACCGACAACGATGCCCGCATTGCCGTTGCCAGGCATGCAAAGGCCAGCCAGCAGGCTCCACGTTTGAAGGCGATGCTGGAGTTAGCCCAGAGTACCCCCGAACTGGTTGTGGAGAGCAAACACCTGGACGCGCACGACCTTTTGCTTGGTGTGGCTAACGGTGTCGTAAACCTGAGAACCGGAAAGCTGCAAGCCGCACAACCCAAGGATTACATCACGCGCCACAGCCCGACGCACTTTGATGCTCAAGCTAGTTGCCCCCTGTTTATGAGCTTTTTGAACCAGGTGACGGGCGGCAACAAACCCCTCATCACATACCTTCAGCGTGTGGTGGGGTACAGCTTGACCGGACTGGCTACGGAGCAATGCCTCTTTTTCCTGTACGGCAATGGTGCCAACGGAAAAAGCACTTTTCTGACAGTGGTGAAAGAGTTGCTAGGGTCTGATCTGGCACGTCAAACGCCATCGGAAACGCTGATGGCACGCAAGAACTCCAGCTCTACCAACGATATTGCCCGGCTCATTGGCGTGCGCGTGGTCATTGCCAACGAAGTGGAAGACGGCTCCTTGCTCGCTGAGTCCCTGGTGAAGCAGATGACCGGAGGTGAAGCGCTCACGGCCAGATTCCTGTACGGTGAGTTCATCGAGTTCATCCCTAAGTTCAAGCTCTTTATCGCTGGGAACCACAAGCCCACGATCCGTGGCCGCGACCAGGGCATCTGGCGCCGTATCCGTCTCATTCCGTTCGAGACCACCATCCCGGTAGAACACCGCGATAAGCACCTTCAGGCTAAGTTAAGGGCAGAACTGCCGGGCATCCTGAACTGGGCCATCAAGGGCTGCCTGGCGTGGCAAAAGTCCGGACTTGCGCAGCCGAAGTTGGTTGACGATGCGGTGCAGGCATACCGCGGCGAAATGGACTTGCTGGCGCAATGGGTGGACGCCTGTTGCGCCACTGGCCCTCATCTGGAGTGGGCATCGCGACAGGCTTATGGCAGCTACTCATCGTGGGCCTCGGGCGGTGGGTACAAGCCCATGTCGGAGAGCATCTTCAGCCGCGAGCTGGAGGGCACGTTCAAAAAGGTTAGGCGCAAGGACGCAAACTATTTTGTAGGTATTGCCCGGAAACCTTGAACCAGTGTGCGCGGCGACAGCAGCGGGGGTGGAGGGTGGTGGAGGGTAAAAACATAACTATTTCTACTCTTCGCTACATGAAGAAAGTTTAGGTTTTACCTTCCACCACCCTCCACCAATTTTATCGCCCTCAGAGCGCCGCCGCTGCGCCACCACCCCGTTCGACTAAAGCGCAAAGTTCGGCGTCGGTCATCAGCTCCAGCCGCGCCAGGGTGCCCTGCACCGCCGTGCTCACCTCGACACGTTTAGCCTCGGGAGCGCAGAAACCAAGCATTTTTGCGACCTCGGACCACCCTCTGATCAAGGCAGCCGGATTCCGCTGCTCACGAGCCTGTTCTACGGCCTCCAGAAGCCCTGCCAGCACGTCTGCTCGCCGCAGAGATAGGCGGGTAGCGTCGGCAGCTTGGCGGGCTTGTAGGGCCTTTTGAATAGCTGGTTTTGTAAGGTTTTCTGTGGCGATGGCCCTAGCAGTTCTCTGACTGTAGCCAGCCCTCTCGGCGGCGGCTGAACCATTACCGTCCACTAGGTATTCGTTGATGAAACGGGTCTGTTTGGCGGTCAACTCTTGCGTTGGCATATTGGCAACCCGTTTATGAAGTTACATGAAATTAGTCTTGCTGGAAACGACACAAGTCGGCAAATGGCTAGCGAACTACCTCGTAAAGCCTCGCTGCTTCGTGTGCCAAGCCCTGTCCCCACCAAAGCCATCACCATCAATCCTCCATTCACCCTGAGGCGTGAACCGATCTAGCGCCTGTTTGATGTTCACCATAACAGCTGCATCCCCACCGATCTCAATCAACCGGTTATGAAGCCTTGACAACTGTGTTCTGTCAAACCCCCTTAACCCATCCCTAACAAGTTGGATGAAATCGTTGATCTCCATACTTTCGATATTCAACTCTCTGCGGATTGCGTCCGTTGGGGTTGGTGGTTTGCTTGATTCACTGTTTGGCCTTGAAAGCTCCCGATCGTAGGTAGCCCACCCCTGTTCAGCATCAACCGACCCCGATTCCTGCGTATTCTTGCCCGGATTCGCGGCAGCATGCATGGCCTCGGCAGATGGCGGAATTTGCACATCAGGGGCTGTCACTAGCCACGCATCCCCATCGGGTCGCAGCACTGGTGAGCGCTTTAACTTAGCCAAGCTCCGCGCATACTCGTTGGCTTCAGCAAAGACTGAGAATCTAAATTCGGGCATAACAATCTCCTTGCTTCGTGGAAACCCGCCCATGCTATGCAACCTTGGGCAACTCGCCTTGTATCGACACGATCTGAGACCAAGTTAGGGCGGCAGCAGTTTAATTGAGTCCGCCTTTATTATACAGTTGCTATAGCCAGTTGAAGTGTGTATTATGGCGGCATGCACGATTTTTCTGAACAACGCCACTCCATCGACGAACTCTCAACGCTCGTTGAATTGCCATTGCGCACAGTGCGCTACTACATACAGTTGGGCCTCGTCGATCGCCCCTTTGGCGAGAAGAAGGCGGCCTACTACACTGCCCTCCATGTCGACCAACTGCTAACCATTCGCAAGTGGCAAAGCGCCGGGCTGTCCTTAGACCGCATCCGCGAAATCCTTGCCGCACCGGAGACCGGTCTCTTACCACCCCCACGCCCCCGCGGCGTGGGAACCGTCGAGGTTTGGAGCCACCTCGTCATCGCTGACGGACTTGAGATCACTTTGGAACCAGGTCGTGCGGGCCTAAGTTCCGACCAAGTTCGCGCCCTTTTTCGGGGTGTAACAGCGCTCTATGAAGAAATCAATAAGGGGAAAAACCATGTCAACGAATGAAGAATGCATATCCGTCCTCAGGGACAGCCAGAATCGTGAGGTTGCGCTCAAAGGGGTCACCGTCCGGGCACGTCTGCACGACCTTATCGCTGAGGTAGAAGTCGAGCAGTCCTATGTGAATCCGCGCAACACGAACGTCGAGACGATCTACACCTTCCCGCTACCAATCGGCGCAGTGCTGCTGGGCCTTGAAGTAGAGATTGCAGGAAAGAGACTCTCGAGCCACGTCATAGAACGCAAGAAGGCTGAGCGTGACTATGAGGAGGCTGTGACTGACGGGAACAGCGCCGTCTTGCTCCAGGAAGTGGGGCCGGGTCTTTACACCGCCAGCATCGGCAACCTGATGGCGAAAGAGTCCGCACTAGTTCGGTACCGCTATGCCCTCATGTTGTGCTGGCAGGGAGACAAACTTCGCTTCCAACTCCCAACGACGATTGCACCGCGTTACGGTGACGCCTCGGCTGCAGGAATGGAACCACATCAGGTTCCAAAGTCTGCCCTTGACGTGGAATACCCGTTGAGCCTCACAGTTGTCGTAGAGGGCGCTTTGGCATCGGCAGAGATTGCTAGTCCTACCCACCCGATTTCGTTTGAGAGCCTGCCCAACGGGATCGCTGTAAAGCTCGCACGCCAAGCAGTACTTGACCGCGATTTCGTATTGACAATGGAATCCGAGCCAGCGCAATCATCCTGCACCCACACGCCTGACGGTGATGAACACGTTGCTGTCGCATCCATCAGGATTCCCCCAATAGGCGCGGAAAATGACAAGCCACTGGCCTTAAAGCTGTTGATTGATTGCTCCGGATCAATGGGAGGGACAAGCATCGGTCAGGCCCGCAAGGCAGCTCTGGAGATACTCAATGCGCTCTCTCCGAAAGATTACTTTAGCGTCACGCTCTTTGGCAGCGAGTGCACGCACCTTTTTCCGCGCATGGTGCCAGCGAACGGGAAATTCATTACCGAGGCATGGAATCATCTTGAACGCCTGGAAGCTGACATGGGCGGGACTGAAATGGAAAGTGCCTTAACCTCCACATTCGCTTTAGGGGGATCAGAGATTCCACCCTGTGTGCTGTTAATCACTGATGGTGAAGTTCATGAGCATGAAAAGCTGGTCCAGCGCTACGCACAATCAGCTCACCGCATCTTTACAGTTGGCGTTGGAGCCGCAATCGTTGACGTATTCCTCGAGTCTTTGGCACGCACTACGAGCGGGGCGTGTGAGTTGGTCAGCCCGCAAGAAGGGATGGCAGAAAAGATTCTCTCGCAATTCCACCGCCTGCGCCAACCAAAGCTGAAGCAGATTCAAATTGACTGGCCTACGGTTCCTGTCTGGACAACGCCACTGCCTAAGACCGTCTTCGCTGGTGACACGGTTCACGTGTTCGCAGGATTTAAGCAAGAGGTCACGGGTCCAGTGACACTGCACACGGCGGCAGATGGCAACCCCATAAGTGCGACAACGACCGCAGTAGTGAGCGCTGAAAAAGAACTACCGCGAATCGCAGCCGCCCATCGAATCGTGACTGCCACACAAGAGCAGGCCCTCGCACTGTCGGTGAAGTATCAACTTCTGTCCAAATGGACTAGTTACCTGGTTGTCGCTGAGCGAGATGTGAAAGCGAACGAACTGCCTGAACTTCATCAGGTTCCACAAATGCTGGCCGCTGGCTGGGGCGGGACGGGTGCAGTTGCATCCAATCACATATCTGCCTCAGTGGGTCATGTCACTGTACGCCCTCAAGTGAGGGGCGGTTCGACGGGTGCTGCCCCCATGGTGGCGCATGGTGCTTCGCGAAGTGTCCCTTATGTCGTCGCACCCTCCGCACGTCCATCTCATGGTTTTGGCAGCTTGGATGACGACATCCCGTTCGGCAGCGAACCAACGCCAAAGGTAACTTCTTTACCTAAGGCCAGCGCCTCAGTGATAAAGATGCGTAGCTGGCACACTAGTCCAAGACAATTTGTAGAGCGGCTCGCCGCAAAAGTGTGCGTAAATTCACCTGATTTGAAACTACCTGAAACGGTCGCCGAACTTGATGCACTCGGATTGGACGGCGTGCTTGCGGACGAAATACGGAGGTTGCTCAGGTTCGGATACCGGGAAGTTCATCTCGTCACAGCAATGCTCCATGCTTTGTCCGCGTCACCTGTTAGTGATTTGTTTGATCGAAATTTGCGCCGACTTATCTTGAAACGCTGGAAGGACGTAACCCCTCCACCAATGTCCAACCGAGTGATGAAGGAAGGACTAAAGTTTGTCACGGCAGACGCGTGGGGCAGAGAGTACGCGAAGCATGGAACTGCGTTAAGTGAACAAATGTATTACTGTCTTCACGAAAGACACTATTACAGACCCGATAATTGCCCATGCAAAATCTGTGCATGATTAGCTGGGACTGTGGATCATGAGATATACGAAAAGTAGCTTCAAGCATCCTATGGCTGATTGGGATAGAGGCACCGACACTTACAGCAGACAGGGAAAGTGCTTTGACAGCGGAACTGCATTGGACGCACCGCCTTTTCCCTACGCTAACATGGAACTGGTGTGCTGGCGGCCAGGACGTCAATCCAAATGAATTTACCTACTCAGAGCCCACATGACATTCAAGAGCCTTGCCACACAGAAGGCTCTGTCGACGAATACCCGGAAGGCGCGTACTCAAAATTTGAGAACGGGTTAAGAAATCTTCAAGAAATGTCGAAGCTCGAAAAGACCAAATTTTTGGCAGAGAACGGCCATACCGATTACCAGAACATGCTCGCCGGAACCATACTTTCATCAGATGACCATCCCGAAAGGGTGCCCTTTGCGCTAAAGTGGCTGTTCATCTCCATGGTACTAGGGGATAGGTATCAGGAACCAACACATTCGCTGCTATACAGTTCCGCGAGCGAACTCCAAATAGAGCGTTGTAATCAACTCGTCGACGCCTGGTTTGAAAGCAAATTTGGAGATTCAACACAAATTGACAAATCAGCATGGTCTGCTAATTTAAGAAAGTTCTTTGTTAAGGACAGAGACTGACATTGCCTGGAGATTTGTTCACGCAGCAACGACCACCAAGGGGGTGTTCACCATGTTTTTCAAAGTTCGATTTTTCGCCTGGGTACTGACCACCTCAGCCCTTCTGTCTGCCTGCGGCGGTGGCGGTTCAGAGCAGCAACCAGCCGCCAACCTGACCCTCAGCGGCACCGCAGCCAGCGGCCTGGCAATCCCGGGTGCCATCATCAGCGCCAAATGCCAGACCGGCAGCGGCAGCGCTTCCACCCTCTTTGATGGCAGCTACCAACTGTCGATCAGTGGCGGTGTGCTGCCCTGCGTGCTGGAAGTCACCAACCCCGCTGACAGCAGCAAACTGCACAGCGTGGCCGTTGGTAGCGCCACCACAGCCACCGCCAACATCACCCCCTTGACTGAGATGCTCAGCGCACGGGCGCTGGGTAGTCAACCGGCCACCTTCTTCACCACCTTTGACGCCAGTGCCGCCAATCGGCTCCTGACCCCAACCACGGTGAAAGCTGCTCAAACGGATGTAACGCTGGCCCTTGTTGGGACCATCGACACCAGCAGCATCACCAACTTCATCACCACCCCCCTGAAGGCAGCCACCTCCTCCAGCACGGCAAGCGGCGATGCGCAAGACAAACTGCTCGACACCCTGAAAGTCAAGCTCAACC
>Ga0194038_1000367_pt1 | contig 19714 bp, 20 predicted proteins | sample JunL226m_MetaG_FD_148630 | JGI IMG/M metagenome (GOLD analysis project Ga0194038, IMG submission 148630) | Anoxic zone freshwater microbial communities from boreal shield lake in IISD Experimental Lakes Area, Ontario, Canada - Jun2016-L227-6m | ecosystem: Environmental > Aquatic > Freshwater >... | reverse complement strand
GGCCTAAAATTTTGAAGCTGATCACCTGAAGCCAGTATATCAGAATTGGTTTATCATATTGCGGTGAGCCATTGATATGAGCGGTGAGGTAGTTTCCGTTTTCAAGCATTTCCCGGCTTGCCTCCGCGTAAAACCCTTCGTCCTCGTCAAAAAGTGGAGCCGCCCCCAGCAGGGGAAAGAGGCTGAGAAAAGCAATGCAAAACAGAATTGCTATCCGATAGTCAAAATTGGGAAATCGGCGGGTAAGCCATTTCATGATCGTATCCTGTAGTTAATGTCGGGAAATTCCATCTTTATTTCTTTTCCGTTTGTTTCCTCAGCCTGCAACTTTCCGCCACAAACACCAACAACCATCCGGCCAGTACGACCAGGACAGCAACCAGTCCACACGCACGCACCATCAATACACTGATTCCAACGGCCAGTTGAAACACCCCATAACCCACTGACACCTTCCAGTGAGCAATTCCCTTTTCATTGGCAAGTATTTGATAATAATGCCTTCTGTGCGGTTTTGTCAGGTTGTCCCCGTTCTTCATCCGGACCCACACAGTGGACAGTTCATCCACATAAAACGGAAACAGAAACGCGGCCATGCATACAAAGTCCAGCACGCTTTCCGCTGCCAGCCAGATCAGCCCGGCAAACACGCTGCCCAGCAGAATGCTCCCGATGTCGCCCATGAACACCCTGGCTTTGGGCATGTTGAACGGCAGAAATCCCAGGCAGGCAATTGACAGGCACACGGCCACACCCGTTATCGCGGCTGATCCTTCAATCAGATTCACATAAGCGGCCAGAAGTGCGAACCCCAAAAGGCCCGTGATGCCGGCGATGCCGTTGATGCCATCCATAAAGTTGTAATAATTGGCTGTTCCCACGATAAATACAGTCCAGAAACCTACCCACAACAGATACAGCAGAGCACCATGAGCAGCGCCCTTGCCACCGGCAATGACTACAGCCATCATCAGTCCCAGTTGAATGACCAGACGCAGCAGGGCCGAAAGCTCAATGCGGTCCCCGCAGAACGCCACCACCGCCATTATACCAATAGGCAGCCAGAAAGCAATCGGAAGGCCCAGGACACAGGCGGACATCAGAAATACAAAAAAAATGCCGATCCCCCCGCCTTTGGGTGTGGGCATACAATGTGAACTTCGGCCATTCGGGCAATCCAACAGCCCGACTTTATCTGCATGTTTGCTGATGATCCATGCGCCAAAGGTACTCACAACCAAACTAGCCACATAAAGCCCAGCCAATCTCATGTCTTTACCCTTTTCTTCGGGGAATTGATTCAGATATGACATCTCGCCCTTTTTCATCCAGTACGAGTAAACGAATGTGATTTGATGTTACAGCATAATTCAGAATGGCCAACCCATAGCGAGTTTTTGCCTCAAAAAGCCCGCCCCATGGCCGATCGATCGCCTGCACGGGGTATCACACATGTAAACATTTCCTGATCCACATCGTTGATGAAAACAACATCCGGGCAGTAGCGCACAATTCGACGAATTCCACTGCCCAGGCCGCTATATGGAAGCATATACTGCCCAAGTGAATTCAGTATCGGATTTCTGTGAATCGATATTCCGTTTCTAATCTTTTCAATAGAAAGAGAATTCACCAGCCGTCCCGGATTGATAATCTCGATGCGGTCATCAAAAATAAATGCCTTTATGGTTGATTGAATGTAATAATCCCTGTGAATCAGTGCATTAATGATCACTTCGATCAACGCCTCCTCCGGAATTTCAAGCATACCAGGGGTATTGAAATTGGAATCATCCTGAAGTCGTTTCAGGTTGCTTCTGATAAAATTCAGGCACTGTTTGTACATTTCAGACAATGTGCCGGTTATGGTTTCTTTGGCGATGAACCGATCCACATCCACATCTTTTCCGGAAAAATGAACACAATGTACAAAAAACGACTTGCAATAATGCTGAGGATTCATTCCAAACAGCAGATTGCCAGCAAGGGTCAGTTGACTTTCACGCATCAGGTCAAGATTGTGAAGGATTGTTGTCAGATCCAGACGACTGGCTTTCAGGTCGATATAGGTTTCCTTGTCTTTTTTTGTTAGAAAATGAAAAAACAGTTCCGAATTGATATCCGTAATGTCACTGCCCCGAATGATGCTTTCATCCGCAAAAATATTGGCCGATTGGGCAAAAAGCCGCTTCAGTTCTTCTGGAGACATCTTGCGTTTATCGGCGCCCGCTTTGGTCAGATAAAGCCCGCCACTTGTACAATAGGGTTTATTCCATCCCTTCCGAATTCTGACAATCAATAATGTCTTGTTTTGAATGGTTATCAACTCTACCAGTGGATAAATGGGCGGTTTGACATTCTCGCTGGCAACATTGGATATCAACTGGTTCAGCCGCCTGATATCGGCCTCCATGAGCCCCGCAATCTCACCAGTATCTGAAACGCCAATGACAATCACGCCACCTTCGGCATTGGAAAATGCAACCATTTCCTCAGCCAATGATCTGGATTCAAATATGTTTATCTTGAATTGGGTGTGGCTGTCTTCCCCCAATCTCACTTTTTCAAAAATATTGAGTTGATCAATCATTCATGTCTGCCCTTGTGATGGGTTTGTTTAAGACCCGTGATACGACAAGCGGGTCGGGCCGAACCAGAGAAACGGGCGAAATCCACGCTTGTTTCTTTGTGATATTATGTAGCTAACGTGGCACGACCCCTGCAGGCCTGACCCCTGCAGGATGGAACGATTTGGCGATACTTTCCTTGGTTGCCCCGATAGCAATCAAGGATTTGACCAAAATGTCAAATGAAACAGTCGGATTGCCGTTTTCCATTTTTGCAACATGCGACTTTAAATCGTTCAACCAACCTTCAAGTCTGTCCATCAGGAGCGTCCGATCAAAATGGGCGGAACAATATTCCTTACCGAGAATGCCCATGGCGTCCCGGTCGCTCCTTGGCATTCGGTACATGGTCAAAATCGCTTCAACCAAGCCATCAACATCCTCTGCAGGCACCGATAAACCAGCGCCTGATTCGATGACCAACCGTCCACCCTCCCCATCCAGGGCAGCGACAATCGGCCTGCCACAAGACATATATGACTGTATTTTACCTGGTACGGTCATAGCGAAGGCGGGATCATGTTTCAAAGTGACAAGCATTACATCCGCCTGCGCAAAGAAACCGGGCATCGCTTCGGACGGATAGCGCCCCTTGAGGTGGAACGTTGCAGAAATACCGCGTTTTTCGACCTGTTCTTTCAACCATTCAAATCGGCGACCATCACCAAGAATAACCCACTGGATATCATTGTAAACTTTTAACTTTTCGGCTGCTGATAGTACTGTCTCAAAATCCTGAGCTACACCAATATTTCCTGCAAAGACAATGCAAAATCCTTGCGGCAGACGTTCAGTAACTGGTGCATTATCTATATATTCCGATTCCTGCCAATTTGGGAAATAACCTAAATGCTCTCTCTTGATCCCCTTTCCAGCAATGCTGGGGATGAACCCCAAGGAGGAAACCACAATCTTGTCGCATCCCCGATAAATGAGTCGAACCAGAGCATTGACCTTCTTCAAAATGCCTTGAGAACGAATGGATCCGGTAGCCGAGAGGCTCTCCGGCCACAAGTCGAGTATCCAGAAGATGATCGGTATTCTTTTAATTTTTTTAAAGATCATGGCTGGAATCCCAACTGTTACGGGCGAGAGTTGGCAGACAAAAATTAAATCGAATTCGCCACGGCAGAGGATGGGGCCAAGGAGGCTGGCGCTAACAGCAAAAAAAAGATAGTTAACAATAAGCCGCACGGCTTTTCCATTACCGCGAGGAATCAGCGGAACTCGTACAACACGGACCCCGTGGTAATCCTCTTCTCTGTTGAAAAATCGGTAACCGGGAAAGAACCTGCCCTCTGGGTAGTTGGGACTGCCAGTCAAAACCGTTACCTCATGCCCGCGCTCGACAAGTTCGATAGCCAGGTCATTGATACGAAAATTCTCCGGCCAGAAGTACTGGGAGATAACCAATATCCGCATGTTTAAAGCCCGCCTTAATACTTCTTCCATACATTAAGGTTTACATAGTCAGTGTAGCTCAGGAGAATTCGCACGATTTTTTCAGAGACATTGGAAACGGCGTAATCGCCGACAATCCGCAACACCCGATTTTCCCCGCGTCTTTGGGATGACAAAACCGCCACTCCTTCCCTCACCCGCTGCCAGCTCAGCCCAACCATCATCACAGCACCTTCCTCCATACCTTCGGGCCTCTCATGAGCTTCCCGTATATTTAAAGCTGGAAAGTTCAAAATGGAGGACTCTTCGGTGATGGTGCCGCTGTCTGACAGCACAGTCCGTGCATTCATCTGCAGTTTGACATAATCGCTGAGTCCGAACGGCTTGTGCAGTTCCACCTGTTCCGGCAGAGCAATGCCCTCCTGCTCCATCCGTTTACGGGTTCGGGGATGAGTGGTCACAATGATCCGCTGACCATAGGCCACCAGCCCATTTAAAATGGCGATCAACCCCTTGAAATTAGCTTCGGAATCCACGTTCTCTTCCCGGTGGCAGCTTACCACGAAATACTTCTGCGATTCAAGCTTCATACGATCCATGATATCTGATGCCTCGATTTTTGGCATATAGTAATGCAGCACCTCGTACATGGGGCTGCCAGTCTTGATGATTCGCTCCGGCGGAAGGCCCTCACGAAGCAGATATTCCCTTGCAATGGCGCTATAAGGCAGGTTAATGTCGCTGATGTGATCGATGATCTTGCGGTTGATCTCCTCAGGAACCCGCTGATCAAAGCAGCGATTCCCGGCTTCCATGTGAAAGACGGGTATCTTGCGCCGCTTGGCCGGGTAGGCGGCCAGGCAGCTATTAGTATCGCCCAGAACCAACAGGGCGTCAGGCGCCTCCTTTGCCAGCACTTCATCCACCCTGGCAATGATCTGCCCCACGGTTTCACAGGCGGTTTTGCCGGCTGCTTCCAGAAAATAATCGGGTTTTCGGAGTTCCAGATCATCGAAAAAGACCTGGTTCAGTTCGTAATCATAATTCTGGCCGGTGTGGACAATGATCTGGGTCATATAGCGATCAAGGGCGGCCATAACGCGGGACAGACGGATAATTTCCGGGCGGGTGCCGATGATGGTCATTACTTTTAGTTTAGTCATATTAAAGCCATTTTTAGACGCGAATTACATGAGTAGTTAGTTGTATTAAAGGCATTTTTAGCCACGAATTACACGAATATACTGCGAACGGGCATAATCTTAACTTTTGAACCCCCACCCCAACCTTCCCCCGCTGGGAGAGGGAGCATATGGAAAGTACGGATTATGCCCTTTCGCAGTATAGTTAGTCAAATATTAGTGTTCATTAGTGAAATTCGTGGCTAAACTTTTTCAAAGAAGGTATCCGCTTTATCCGCATTAAACACTTCATTCGCCCAGAACAACACCACCATATCCGTCTTACCCACATTTTCAATCGAATGCGTATATCCGGGCGGAATATCAACAACCTTAAACTCAAGCCCGCAAACCGGATATTCAATCACCTTATCGTTCAGAACATGCCGAAACCGGATCACCGCATCGCCTTCTATAACAACAAATTTTTCCACCTTGCTGTTATGGTAATGGTTTCCTCGGGTGATTCCTGGCCGTGTCCGGGACACGAATATCTGCCCGACAACTGGCGATTTCAGCAATTCCGCCAATTCCCCCCGCTGATCAGTGAATTGCTTCAATGCATAGCTAAAATTGTCTTCTGCAAGATAGGATATGTAGGTAGCATACAACGCCCGGACAAACGGTTGCGAGAAATCCAGTTGATAGAGAGTGGTTCGCATATCACGAAAAGATTTAATCATTTCAGATAGTTTACCAAGTGATATCCGGTATGATGGCAACTCTGCAGCAAAGAAAGCCCCCACATTACCCAACCCATCCAGCTCCCGGATAAAAGCATTCACCACATCATCAATATAGATCAACTCGATTTCCAGCGCCGGGTTCGATATCTGAATCGGCAGATCATGCGCGATATTGTAACAAAACGTTGCCGTCACCGAATTGTAATTGGGCCGACACCACTTGCCGAACAGATTCTTGAACCGATATACCACGCATGCCGCACCCGACTGCATTGCAAATCGCCGTAACACATCCTCAGCATTGCGTTTGCTGACCCCATAGGGATTGTCCAATTCCGCCTGAATGGAGGATGACAGCACAATCTTGGGCTGTCGTCCCAATTCCAGCAACTTCCGACAAATCTCTTCCGTCGATCCCGTGTTTCCAATATGAAACTCTTCCTCAGTCTGAGGCCGGTTCACCCCGGCCAGATGAAAGATCACATCCGCCAGCCGCAACCCCTCATTCAGCACTGCCGCATCGATTCCCATATCATATTCAAAAAGGGTCAGTTCCTCGCAGCGATTCAATTGCGCCACCAGATTTTGCCCCACAAATCCCTTTGAACCCGTAATCAGTATATGCACGGATCACCCTTGTTTTGCGAAAACAGATTTTAAGCATTAATTACTGAGAAAAAACGATCAGATAGTCAGTACCCTTCATTTATAGCTTTATTGTCAGCAATTCCCGAGAGAGCTGATGATTTTTGAGACTCAGTAGATTTGAGGCAAAATGAGGACGTTTAGCTGTCATCCAGATGCTCATTCTAAGAAGGATCATTAAGAGAAACATTGCGGAAGCAACTGTCGCATTACTGAGTTTATTTATTATTGGCGTGAGTTGCGCATTCAGGCAATCTTGCTGATTCAAACTCCAGTATCCATGCCTCGTAATAAGATCCTTGGTTAAATGGATTTCTGGTAGCCAAATGCCCGATGCCAGGGCCGGCTAATACATTGCCGAAGCAGTTTGAAAGCGGTGAACTATAGTCAACCGGACCAATTACCAAAATATGACTAACTTTTCTGAATTTCAATCTATCAAGATAAATCTGTGATTCAGCAGCTTTCGTATCAGCATATTCAAGCCAACTGGAATTAACTGCGTCGCGAGGGGAAAGTCCCATCGAACGATGACCATTAAGCAGAACAGCGTTCTTAGGCAGCATTGCGTCTGCCCATTGCATAACCTCATATCCATTCGCAGATCGCTCCATAATATGCGTGCGCCATGCAGGTAGCAAAGCACCGGGTAATAGCAATACAACACCTAACCAACATGCAACCGTAGTTAAAAAAGCTTGACCCAAAATCGGCCATTTTAACCAGCTATAACGGCAGAGCGAGTTTCCATTTAGCTGCACTGCGAGGATGAACAGCAACCAGAAGTACGGCTCCAAATACATTCTGGCGGCGGGTGGTGCAAGTAAAACATTTGCAATCACAATAACAACGGCGGCACATAATCCGGACCACAACCATATATCCCGACCTGGTCGCAAGCCGATAAGCACCAGCCAGCCCACACCCAGTATAGCGCTAAATGACCCAATACTGCTTGGGATCAAAAATGACAGCGGAAAAGGAAAACTACTGCCGACATCGGGGTTGAACTGTGAAAGAGCGATCATAGCGTCCGTACCCGGAAGATGACCCGGCAATGGATGGATTAACGCATCGATCCAACTTGCATTGAACACTGCAGCCTTCCAAAGAATTGGCGGGGCCACAATCAGTGCTGCGGCGATCAGGGTGATACCTACTGATGCCCAAAAATAGCGATGCTTAGCCATCAACAGAAATGCAAGCATACCTACAACACCACCCCCTAACAGGTAATTAAATTTCGCCTGTGAAGCAGTCATTACCAATAAGCAAACCAGCGCATAACCAATTAATGCATTTGGACGTGATAAGTTATGCCGTGAAGGATGTACCACTAAGACAAACGCAAAAGTGGTCATTGCAATTGGCCACATCTGAGGCTTCGGGGAACTAACTAGAAACAACAATACTGGTGCCGAAAAGGCGGCGAGTGCAATTAGGCCTGATACCTCTCGTTTAGTTTGGGCATCGAATTCACCGTCAGTATTCCGAGCAAAAAGAATTATGCCAACGATCCCTAATAGACTCACATACTGCAACAATGATCCAAACTGCTCGGCCCCCACTGACATTGCCATGGCATTGAGAACTTCACCATTACCAGTTAGACGACTATGGAACCACTCAGGTGCAACAAGCATACCCCCCATATTCAGTATTGCAATTGCAACTCCCAAATGATAGTCCAACGCATCCGCGCTGGTTACTGGCCCCATTGCCGTTAGCCCCATACCTATCAGCATAAACATCAACAGATTTTTTGAGTATGTCTGCGCCCATATCGCCTGCCAATATTCTTTTAGTTTTTTCTCGCTTGCATAGATATATTTCACTTTGCGGTATATTTGAAAAATTCCTGCAGCCATGCAAAAACTGGAAATTACTTGCATAAATAACCGAGATGTCATATCAGCTAAAGCTAATGGATACAAGACAATCGCAAGTAGCATCGCACCAAGAATCGGGGCTTGCCATCGCACCCAGTCCCTATGGTCACCACTAACAAATCCGAACACCCGAAGTAGCAAAGTGCCAATTAAATCGCAGCCTACTATTAAAAGCAGCGAAATGATTGCTGACAGTGGCGGTGTAGCTAACAATTGATCGATACTAAACATTTAACACTCCATTAGTACCAATAAATAGATTTTAGACAGGATTTCCTGCTCCGGCCGGGTTTTCACAATCGTCATATTTTTGCGCTTCATCAGATTCACCCATCATGGTAAATATCGAACAAGGATCACTTACGTGCTCTTTGCCCGAAATGGTTGTTATTGTGTATCGTTTCTTATTCTTAAAACATAGCTAAAATCCTTGATTTCATCAAAAATGAAGCACACGTTCTGCAGTGTTATTGTTATACGAACCCGTTCTTTTAAAAGCAAAGAAAGTTTTGAACGGCATGTCGCTGAATACCATGGGATATGTTCCAATCGTATCTTCGCCTTCAAATTCTGTCGGGTTTTCTTTGGTTTTATCAGACATGATCGGTTTCGGTTCAGATGATCGTGATCTTACGCTTCTTCAAAGGCCTGCTCCTATTGTATCGCCTGTCAGCGCCTGTTGAATAAACTCCAGTTTCATCAGCAGCGCCACCAGTTGGTCAATATCAAGACGTTGGTGTTTTCTGATGTATAATCCTCACTTACTGAAATCATTTGTACTCCCTCAACAAAATATTTCCGGTAGTTCAGGTCACGACTATCCGGGCTGATTCTATAGTAATTTCCCAAATTCTCAGCCCGTGTCTTTTCCTCGCGGCTCATGAGAGATTCTATGCTGATCGGTGTGAATCAGACGAAAACTGAGTCTATGGGTCGCTTCAGGATTTACCTTTATCGCATCGATAATCGGTGCAATCTTTATAAAATTGGGCCGGGCACCGGCTATCAGGTCTATTCGCATATCTATAATTTCACGCCTCTGCCGAATAAATTCTCTTTGTTAATAAGCTTCATCTCGTACATGCTTTGGCTCAGTGGACAATCAATGAGCAGTTCAAAATCTTTGCCATTCAATTGACACTGCCTAGCCATCCTGCTGAGATTCGAAGGAGAAAGTCCCTCCACAACCATTCCGCAAACAGACTCCTTGAGTAGTCGGGCATCATCGCTCATTTGCGCATCATCACATATCCCATATTCCAGCCAGACCCAGTAAAAATCCGCGTAAAATTCGTCTAAAATCGCCTGCCTGTCTTTGGCGCCTATGGATATGTTCAGGATGAGATACTCCAGTGAAAATTCCTGATTCTCCTGGTCATAGCCAATTGAAATGCTTAATTCATCTCTCAACATCAGCTTCTTGTTTTCGAATAAAATTTCTCGTATCTTCAGCGGGCTTAGATCCAGATTCTCGATTTCAATGACATCGACAATTTTTTCCGGAATCCCCCTATTGTCGAGTTGAACCTGTCCATATACTTGAATGATTTCCCGCAAACAGGCTACAATATAATCTTCCAATTCCGGTTCGTATGAGCAATGAATCACTTTTTTTGCCGGTGCATAATATATCCCCAATCTCTTTTCATCCAAATGGAGTTGAATTAGTTCGCCTGAAACAACCATTGTTTCTGTAGCAGGCAGAACACGAAATTTATGGATAGATATGGCCCTCAAGGACCGCAGACCCTTCAATTTTTATCTGAAATCGCCGATCATTCATACGCCTGTTTCCGCTGTGCTGTCACCGGCTGCATTCAAAAAATGATCCGGTTTCCGAATTCCCATTTCGCTAAAGAATATATCGTTCAGCTCGTAGTCATAGTTCTGTCCGGTGTGGACCAGCACATGATCCATATACCGATCCAGCTCGGCAATGACCCGGCTCAAAGCCTGATGATCTCCGGCCGGGTTCCCACAATCGTCATAATTTTGCGATTCATCAGATTCACCCCTACTGATAAATATCGAACACGGATCACTTACGCGCTCTTTGCCCGAAACTGTTGTTATTGTGTATCGTTTCTTATTCTTAAAACATAGCTAAAATCCTTGCTTTCATCAAAAAGGTATTCGAATCCGCTGGTCAAGATAATTTCAATTGTACTGTCGATCACCAGATATCTGTCGTGCAACTTTCTGAATCCTGGGTTATGGGTATCTTTTTTGATGATCCACCCGTCATAAATGGCTTTAATTTCACTTTCCAGGCCTTCAAGATGTCCTTCGGTATAAAAAACAGATAATTTTTTCAGGGGAAGCAGCTCTTTAAAAAATCTTTTTGTGATGCGCCAGTTATCCTTGAAAAAACTGTCATACATAAAAATGGTTTCACAGTCATTCAGCAGAGAACGGATATGCTGTTGAGCCTTTTTTCTTTGAGCTCTTTTCAGGTAGGTAGCCGTAAAGTTGCTTTGAATTGAGTCATTGTATATGTTTACAAACGGGTATTCACTGTTTTGGGTGTCCAGTATGAGCTTGTAGCTCGTTTTATCACACAGCTCTTCCAGACTTTGTGATTTAAGACCTGCCTGAGCCAACTGTTGTTCAAGCGCCTTATCCGAAAACCCTATACGATTTAGCTGATTGACACAGGTAATATGTGGCGGCTTATAATAATGAAGCATGCGTTCTGCAGTGTTATTGTCATACGAACCCGTTCTTTTAAAAGCAAAGAAAGTTTTCAACAGCATGTCGCTGAGTACCAGGGAATATGTTTTTTCCATCTCAACTGATCTCCAGCAACTCAGTCAAAGTAGAATCAAAAAAGCCCTTCGGAAAATCGACAATCTGCCCAGTTCCATCAACAAAATGCCCGTTTTTATTAATGTCTATTTTATCAAAACGCCCTTGAATATCCTTTTTATAATAGATCACTATCTCACCCGGTGATATTCTGGATTGGTAGATTTCATAGCGCAACTTATTGATAAAATGCTCAGAGTGTGTCTCCACAATAATCTGCACCCCCGCTCTGGCGACAAAACAAAAAAAATCACCGAGCGCGGCCTGTGCTTTGGGGTGAAGATGAACCTCCGGATTTTCGACAATCACCATATCCCCGGCCTTTGCGCTTAACAGCATAATCAGCACCTTTGCCAGATAGCTGTTACCGGAACCGACATTTAAGGGTGAAAGTCCGGTTATCCCGTCTGCATCAAAAGAGACTTTTACATTGGATGATGTTATTTTTTCTGTTTTTAAATCCATCTTTACGCTCAGGATATGTGTCAGCCAGTATCCAAGTTGGGTTTGAAGGGTAAAAGAAGCAGTTTCCCTGATAAGGTTTTTGCATACCATATCGTCTTTATGCTGTTCATAATAACCGAACGTATAGTTGCCATTTGCGCCAAATCGTTGATTTTCGTCATACAAAGCCAGCTCTTCCTGGCCCACGCGATTGGCGGAAAGATAATAAAAGTTTCTCTCATACTCAAGATCTCCGGCAGTTTGATCGGTATTTATGGTATTCATGCCGTTGATTGTGAGCGATATGCTATACGCCTGTCCATCAATATTTTTGGCGTTAATGGTAATGGTTCTGGCGTTTTTATATTTGTTTCTGATTGCAGGAAATTTATCAAAGGATTTTACAACTTCTTTGATAAAACTCTTTTTTTCTCTGGTATATACCGATGACAAAAGTAGCAACGTCTGAATCACACTAGATTTGCCCGTGGAATTCAAACCGGTAAGCACTGTCAGGTTTTTCAGGTCAAAAGATTCATTCGTTAGGTTTTTAAAACCGTCAATATTCAATTCCTTTATCATAGGCTCTCCTTTAATGCTTCTACCTGTTCAAAGCGATAGGCAATGCTTTTGTGACTATCTACTTTAGTGGAAAACGCACCACTTTTATCGAATGCTTCTTTTACGGTATTAATTTTTTCCTTTATCTTGCTCTTATCATAACATACTATATCTGCAATAGTAAAAAAATAACTTAAAACTTCAAACAATGCCATATTTACAGGACGTCTGTTTTGATTGTATGTTCTAAATCTGAAACAGTTTGTCCCAAGTATATCATAAGCCTGTTGCATGACATGCGCAAAAATATTTTCGAGGCTCTGTATTTCTTCATCCGTAAACGCATTGACAGCGGACATGGTCTTGGCCAGAAAATCGTCAATATCGCTTGTATAGTCAATAATTATTCTGCCCTGTCTTTGGAGATAAAAAGCAATAAATCTAAGGATGATATAGCGGTCTTTCATCCGGGTGGGTTTGATGCTATCGCCTGTGACTTTTTTAAACACTTCCAATTTTGAAAGCTTTTCAAGCAGATCTGTGCATTTCCCCTGATACAGGGCATTTCTCATTTCCTGGTTGTTCAGCCTGGTACCCCCTCTATTTACTCTATCAAAAATATCAAATTTAACTATTTCTGGTGTAGGCGGCTGAATAACATAAGTGGCTATCTGGTAATCTTCCAGATAGCTTTGGAGCTTGGGATCAAGATCTGTAAATTTATTGCCGTTAAGATGATGTAGTATTCTGAGCATACTCAGCGGAAATTGATCGTTTAAATAGTCCATGATCGTAATGATACGCTGCCTGCCGTCAACGACTTCCTTTTTACCCTCCCTGTTTTCAAACAGGTATATGATGGGTATCGGTATGCCCATTAACAGCGATTCAACAAGCTCGGAACGCTGTTTGTCCATTGTCCAGACCGGCCCCCTCTGGAAATCCGGATTTAAGATGATATCCTGACGATCTTTAGATTCAAGTTTGCGTTTAAGTTCAAAGACACTGTATGTAAGCTTGGATATCTTGACTATGGCGTTGGGGTAATTTTCTTCTGAATGCTGTATTTCAAGCGTATCTTCGCCTTCAAATTCTGTCGGGTTTTCTCTGGTTTTATCAGACATGGTCGGCTTCGGTTCAGATGATCGTGATTTTATGCTTCTTCAAAAGCCTGCTCCTATTGTATCGCCGGTCAGCGCCTGTTGAATAAACTCCAGTTTCATCAGCAGCGCCACCAGCTGGTCAATATCAAGACGATGGGTGTTTTCTGATGTATAATCCTCACTTACTGAAATCATTTGTTCACCCTCGACAAAATATTTCCGGTAGTTCAGATCACGACTATCCGGGCTGATTCTGTAGTAATTTCCCAAATCCTCGGCCCGTGTCTTTTCCTCGCGGCTCATGAGAGATTCATGCTTCTTTTCTCCATGCCGGGTTCCCATTATTTTAATCTCGTTGTCTGCATTAAAAATCTTCTTCAGCGCTTCCGCCAGAGTCAATATCGTAGCGGAAGGCGCCTGTTGAACGAAGGTATCTCCCTGTCTTCCGTGATGAAACGCAAACAGAACCAGATCGACGGAATCCGGCAGCGACATCATGAATCGTGTCATCTCCGGGTCGGTTATTGTGATGGACTCGCCGTTTTTGATCTGCCGAACAAAAAGCGGAATGACCGATCCACGGGATGCCATCACGTTTCCATAACGGGTGTTGCATAGAACCGGGTCTTTTTCCGAAAGATTCCGGCTCATGGCGATCGTCACCTTCTCCATCAGCGCCTTGCTCATGCCCATAGCGTTTATGGGATGCACTGCCTTGTCCGTGCTGAGAACAACAACCCGTTTAGCCCCCTGCAGAACAGCCGCCTTCAGTGTATTTTCCGTGCCCAGAACATTTGTCTTCACCGCTTCGACCGGATAAAACTCACAGGATGGCACTTGCTTCAACGCCGCTGCACTGAAGACATAGTCAACACCCCGCATGGCGGCATTGATGCTGTCAAAATCCCGCACATCGCCAATGTAAAACTTCAGCAGGGAGCTGTTGTATTTGTGCCGCATGTCATCCTGCTTTTTTTCATCACGGCTGAAGATGCGTATCTCGCCGACATCTGTGGATAGAAACCGGTTCAGAACGGCATTCCCAAAAGAACCCGTGCCACCGGTAATCAAAAGCGTCTTGTTCTTAAACATCTGTTGTCACCCTGTATTTGAAACAAAATTATCCGCGCGTAAAATGCCTATCTCAGCAGTTCGTTTATTTCGTCATCTGTAAATCCAAACTGGCGTAATATCCTTAGCACATAGGGTGGCGAGAATTCTCGTTCGCCCATGTCAATAGGTACTACGCGCTTATTTCCATCAGTATGCCGAACATATAGCTTGTGATCACCCTTTCCTTCTCTATAGAATTCACATCCTCCTGATTCTATTAACCGAATGAGCTGCCTTGCTTTTAAGGACGGCATATTTTTAAGCATGCAAGGCTCTCATTTCCAATGGTTCCGATAATTCTTCTATCCCTTCCACAGCCAGGAATTCATGCAGCTCCTTTATTGAAAGAGGCTCAGAATAAATATCTTTATCATCCTTGCGAATTGCTTCAATTGAGGCAATCGCGTCTCTCAGTTTACTAATAGCGATATCCTTTGTATATCCCTGACCTACAATTCCATTTTCCAAGCATAAAACAACCCAAGATGGGCCGCTTCTTCTTAAAACTGTCGTATAAAAATCCATCGCCATATTTCCTTATATTTTACCTGACGTTGTTGGTTTCAGATTTAACGCATCTTCCCGCCTTCAGCGTATTTTCAGTACTCAGCACATTGGTCTTCACCGCCTCGACCGGGTAAAACTCACAGGACGGCACCTGCTTAAGCGCCGCTGCGCTGAAAACAAAGTCAACACCCCGCATGGCGGCATTGATGCTGTCAAAATCCCGCACATCACCAATGTAAAATTTCAGCAGGGAGCTGTTGTATTTGTGCCGCATCTCATCCTGCTTTTTTTCATCACGGCTAAAGATGCGTATCTCGCCGACATCTGTGGATAGAAACCGGTTCAGAACGGCATTCCCAAAAGAACCCGTGCCACCGGTAATCAAAAGCGTCTTGTTCTTAAACATCTGTTGTCACCCTGTATTTGAAACAAAATTATCCGCATTTTCCCGCGATCACCCGCTGCCTATTTTCAGCAGCCACTCTGACCAGAAACCCAAACGTCTCATCCGCACACCGCCGCCAGGAATAAGTTTGCACCCTCTTAAAAGATTCCGTTGCCAGCTTTGCCCGCAAATCAGACGACTCGATAAGCATACGTAGCGTACGTGCAATATCATTCGGATTTTCCGGGTCAAAATACACCCCGGCATCTCCAAGTAACTCGGGCATGGCTGATCGATTTGAGCAGGCAACAGGCAACCCTGATGACATTGCTTCAGTCAAAATTTGTCCGTATGTCTCACAACTTGACGCAAACACGCACAAATCCGCCTGCGCATAGCAAGCCTGAAGTTTCACATGAGGCACTGCACCAGAATACCGCACAACCTCGCCGATAGGGTCTATCTTGTCAAGAGTCTGCCTCAAACGATTCAAAGCAGGTGGATAGGCCGGCCCCACCAATTCCATTGCCACCGGCAAACCAATTTTCCGCAACTGCACCACTGCCTGAGCAACATGCCACTGATGCTTGTACATGTCAATGATTGAGACATACAGAATGCGAAACAGCCGATCCGCTGAATACTGGTTTATCGGCAGTTGCTCACGCGGCGGGCAGGCAAATCGGCTATCGATGCCATGAGGAATAATCGTCGTCTTTCCACAATTTGTTTTGATAACCCGCATCACCGCATCCTGAGCGTATCGCGTCAGAAAGATAAGTCCATCCGCGCGGCGGAAGGTGGACGACTGCGTCCAACGCAGAAGCATCAATTTTAACGTCATTTGGGACAAGCCATATCGCCGCAATTCACGCCAAACAAATGGCAGCAGATTCTGGCTCATAGTCACAATAGGCCGAAAATCGCCTGCGTATGAACCGCCGGGTATGAAAAGAAGATCACAATCAGCGGCCCTTGCCATCCTGGCCAATCTGAACCGCTGCCAGAGCGTGCGCCAGAACAGATTTTTGTTCAGCCATGGTTGATTACTTTTTATCAACCAGGACCGGTCTTCAATACGGCTCAAGGTATCCTGACTGCTCCAGACAATTGCATGGGAAAAACCGTGCTTTGCAGGATCTGCGGCCCGAAGCAACTCCACAAGATGCGTTACGCCGCCACCGCCACGGATGTTGGAGGCATCAATGCCAAGGATGATGCGGGGTCGGGCCGTGCTAAGTAAATGAATTTCCATGATTCATATCCCAATAATAGGCGTTTTGATCCCCAATATCGCCATTTTTGTTATCAGAATTGGCAATATAGGTTCCCATGTCTTCCCGAAGCTGAAACTCTCCATCATTTTCAAGAATTTTTCGTCCTTTGGCAAGTACGCCCAATTTCTCTTTGATTGTTTCGATAAAACTTTTACTTCCAACTGCGATGCTTTGGGTCCATTGAGTTTGCCGGAAATTGTCACCATTCGCCAGTGATTCACTTACGCACTCTTTGTAGGCTCTTCGGAATGTATCGTAGGTTTCAAACCCTGTTAACTCAGTAAGTTTTTGATAAGCGATAAGCACACACTTTCTGCGAGGTTTTTGAATCTCATTATAACCACCGAACTGCCATTCGGACGGATGAGAGACCACGCCGGTACGCACCATATTCAGGTCAATATATACAAGACATCTAAGAAGATGTCGTTCGGATTCTATGGCTGTCGCGTGATAACGGTCTTCCCAGAAAGCACCTTTTCTGTTTTTTCTTAAATTGTATTCCTGGGCGGTTCTACCGGCAACCAACTTAATTGATTCAGGGATGACGTCTCGCCCTTTTTCATCCAGCACGAGTAAATGAATGTGGTTTGATGTTACAGCATAATTCAGGATGATCAACCCATAGCGAGTTTTTGCCTCAAAAAGCCATTGTACCCATTTCCGTCGATCCATTACTAATTTGAGAAGAAATTCTCTTTTGTGACATCTGTGCGTAAGATGCCATATTTGTCCGGGAATATAATGCCGTTTCGCTCTTGCCATAATCTTTTGACTCTATACCTGCGTTTTTGACCCTAAAATCGCCATTATAGCCAGTGAAACGGGCAAAAACCATGCTTGTTTCTTTGTGATTTTATGTAGTTAACGTGGCCCGACCCCGATTACCATACTCTGACTCTTATTCTTCCCCAAAAATATCCTCAATAGTATTGGCCGTTAAAATCTTCTCAGCCCACCCTTCAATGATCCTAACGTTGGCAGCCTGAATCATGGTGTGATATTTTGAGGGAAAACTGCCAAATTTCAATTTTAGTTGCTTTGTCAACAAATTGACCTGGCCTTCTTTCTTGCCTTCTTTTTTGGCTTTTTTAGTACTTTCCCGCCTTATTTCATCCGCCCATTTGGCAACGTTTTCAACTAACATGGTTTTCGCCTCCTGCAAATTTTCGATTCGTGGGATTTCGTCTGAGGCATCCGGACAAAGCACCCTGCGAAACCATACAATAAATGCCCGTACCAGATGCTGTTGTTCCGGAAATTTCAGCCATTCCAGCAGTGCGATCAATATTTCCTTCATCTTCTCCGGGCTGGGACTGTTTTCCAGTCTGAAGATCGAAGCAACCAGATTCTTCAAGGGTGCCAGTTCATGATCTTTGTAAGCACCCTCATCCAGCAAAAGAAACCGCAAGTGCGGCTTATAAATTTCCAATCCACCAGCAACATGCGCGATCAATTCAGATACTTCCACTGGCGCATTCCAACGCGGCGCCCCATTGTACAGAACGATGGGAAGCACCGGCGGCAGTTTTTCCCCGGAAAGCACTTTCTTGGTTTTGATCAAATCCTGATACAAAAGGCCAATGTATGTCATAATTCGAATGGCCATGGTGTTATCCACCGTTGATTGGAATTCGATCAGCAGATAAACATATATCCAGCTTGGTCCCAATCGCAGCCGCCAGATAATGTCATCTTCTCGGTCACAGATATCATCCGTGGCAAAAGAATCGCTGACCCTTTCCAAACTGTCAAAATCCAGTTCGTTAATCCAGTCTTGCTTAACAAAGCCACAAATTAGATCTCGAATCACCTCTTTGTGTGAAAACATATTTTTGTAAGTGTTTGCATGTTTTTCATAACGATTTGGATTATATCAGCAGCGTGAAAGAAGTGTCAATGGTATGTGAATTTCTGTTGATCGGATGCTTAAGCATAAGTTGCTGTTTATAATTGAAAAAAGGGCACGAAGCAACGACAAAGAGAAAATCCCCTTCTTTCTTTGTTATTGCTTCGTGCCCTTCGTGGTAGAATCTTTTACTGAAATCTTTCGCGCCAATCACACCCACCAGTCGTCAATTATTCAAAATATAATTTGATGAAATTGAGGATGTGCAGCGCACAGGTCTCCTTGAAAAAAGGCTCGGGCTGAAACCATTGAGTGAGAAGTAGGATTTTCATTGGTTAAAATCTTGTACATCCCAACTTTTCACAAAAGACCTGAAAAATTTCTTCCAGTTTCGTTTCTGTCAGAACCGCAATTTGCTTGATAAGTATCGAATTGTGTAATGTAAAACTTTTGGGAACAACGACCATCGATTCTTTTTTCAATTCACCTGAATCAATATCACCTTGATTCAAAAGAACACCGTTATGCTGGAGTTGAGTCGTCAACTGCAGACAAAGGCAATCTTCTCCAAACTCCTTTATAACCAGAACAGGTCTGATTTTGTAATCCGAGAGGTCCGTGAAATAAATTCTGGCCAGATAAATCGAGCCTACCATTTGGAATAATCCTCCGGATCCTCAACAAAGCTTCTGGAAGAACAGCCAATCCTTCCGATGCGTTCTATCTCGCTTCCCTGCCAGACATCCCATGAAACATCTTTCATTCTTGGGAATATGATGACATCCACCTCATCACAGTTAAACGTTTCAGGCAGTCGTATGCACAACTCATGATTTATAACCTTGACCGTTTCCCGAATGGATATTGTTATCATATGTCATCCTTGTACACTATATCTCACCATTTCTGTTCTGTTCACCCATGCATCCGCTTCAGCCCAAGGATTTTGTACCACAGGATACCCACCCATTCCCGAAGAAGAAGCGTGTTGGCGCCAAGTGAGTCGGCCGAAGGAATGAGAGACTGCAACCCCGGCGCACCCTGAAGCGGCGGCGCCGGATAGTTGTACACTTGTTGAAAATATCTGCGGAACTCCTGCTCGGCGCGACGTATATGCCAGTCGGACGTTACGACTGCGATGGGTGTGGTGGATGTAACACCAGGAAGTTTCAGCGCCTCGATCGGATGCTCCCGCGTGTTGATCGAGCGCGGCTCCAGCAGTATTGCCGATGTTGGCGCCC
>Ga0194038_1000366_pt1 | contig 19733 bp, 14 predicted proteins | sample JunL226m_MetaG_FD_148630 | JGI IMG/M metagenome (GOLD analysis project Ga0194038, IMG submission 148630) | Anoxic zone freshwater microbial communities from boreal shield lake in IISD Experimental Lakes Area, Ontario, Canada - Jun2016-L227-6m | ecosystem: Environmental > Aquatic > Freshwater >... | reverse complement strand
TCTCTTTTCCGAGATGATAGGGAACAAATGCTTCCAAAAATTCCAGGCTTTCCTGAATGGACTGGGCGGAAAATCTGGCTCTGGCTATCTTGTTCCAGTTTCCGCATCCCATCCACTGCAGTTGTTTGATCGTTCCCATGGACAGATAGAACAGTGAAGAAACAGCGGAATTGCAGGCGGAACAAATCAGGCCGCCTTTTGCGAAATTGATTCCGATGCGCCGCCCATTCAAACGGTCCATTTCGATATGGCAGAGGCCGCAGGCGCTAAAATCGGGAGAAAAACCTGAAATGATCATTAGCCTCATTTGGAATACAATACTCAGCAGTTCATCCGGCAGATCGCTTCTATCCAGCCTGTCCAGTACCTGATATAGCAGGTCATATATTTTGGGCTGCGCAACATCCGGTTCCATCCAGTTGTTGATGATTTCAACAAAATAACTGGTATATACTGTTTTTTTGAAATCCGAACGAATTTGACAGAACGGATGCTTTATTGTTGACTCCTGAAGCACCGGAAGGTTTCCTCTGCCAGTTGAGCAAACTATCTCGAAAGCTGAAAACAAATCCAGCGCACCGCAAAATCGCTTCCCGTTTTTTCTCGCGGATTTGGCAATCAGGGCAATTTTACCATGGGTCGGGGAGAAAAACGTCAAAATCAGATCATTATCACCAAAATCAACCCTTCGTAGCAAAATGGCAGGCGTGGTAAAATACACGGTCATAATTCGTATTAGTAAAAGAGCATATCTGTGTTTATCTGTGGTTCCAAGGTGTCATAGTGTAACTTTAATGTGAGACCTGGTTCGCAGTTCTTCCAGCCATTTTGAAAATTTCTGATCCACAATATCCTTATACAACTTGTTTTCGATTTCGGCAGTGGCGTCTTCAATCGTTTTGCTGGCGCTCTTAACTTTATCCAGAAGTCGGAAAATCTGATATCCATAATCGGTTTCAATGACTCCGGAATATTGGCCTGGCTTCATATCTTTCAAAGCCTCACGAATCTTTGGATCAATGGTAGAAATGGAAAATGTCCCTAACTCACCACCTTGGACCCTGGTGGTGCTGTCGGAAAAAGTCTGAATAACTTCATCTATGGATTTACCCGCTCTGAGTTCCTGAAGAATGGCAGCCATTTTCTGCTGTGTTTGCACTCGAATGGAAGGGTCAGGGCTTTCCGGATACTTGATCATGACATTAGCAAGATGATATTTTTCCTCAACACCATAGGTCTCGGGATTGGAATCGTAATAGGCTTTGATGTCTTCCTTGGTGATGACAATCTTGGATTTGATTTCCCGATTGACCAAATTTGATCTTAAAATATGCTCTTTTGTTCGTTTGCGATATTCCTCAAGGGTTATTCCCTCCTTGGAAAGTGCTTGCCGAAGGGATTCATCTGTCAAGGAATTGGTTTTCTTGATTCGCTCAATGGCATTGTCAACTTCTTTATCCGAAGCCGTGATTTTATATCGGACGATTTCCTGATCGGTTAATTTCTGATCAACCATTTGATTGAGTACCTCGTCCCGAACCTTGAAAATCATCTGACGTTCCTTGTCTTGGGGGTATCCCATGGCATTGATTTTCTCCAGATAGGGCTTTACCTGGCTGTTGAGATCGTCCAGAGTAATCAAATCGTTGTTAACCACCGCCACAATTCGGTCAATCAGTTCAGCCCCGATTGCTGAATCTGTGGGACCACAGGCAGTCTGCATCACCCATGCTGCTACTGCGGCAGCCAGCACGGGGATATGTCGTGTTATAAATCGGATAATGATGTGTTGGGTCATGATTGCTTGCATGCTCCTTTATTTTTTTGCATTGTCAGGAATTGTTAACACGCTGACCAATCTCTTTCAAGATGTTTTTGGTTTCTGACAGCAGACCGCTGAAATGACGCTTTGCCAGATGAACCTTCAAAACATGGTCTGGGGTGAATTCAAATCGTCCTTTTTCAGACACGATCATGTCCACGATTCCAAAAGGATTCTTCTGATGCGCCTCAGAGAATCGCAGATGCAGTTGCTGCCCGAAGAGATCCAGGCGTTTGACCCCAGCAGCCATGCACAGCAATTTGAGCATCATTTTCAACAAAAGGTTGGCAGCCTCATCTGGAAGCTGTCCGAAACGATCAATCATCTCTTTTTTATAATCCGATATCTCCGCCAGAGTGGTCATTTTCGCCAGCCGCCGATATGCCACAAGGCGCTGATCTATATCCGAAATATAGTTTTCAGGGATGTAGGCGCTCATGGTAATCTGAACATCTGGCTCAAGACTTTGCAGAATTGGTTCCCCCTTGATTTCGGACATTGCTTCTTCCATCAGCTTCAGAAACATGTCGTAGCCTACGGCTGCAATGTGACCCGACTGGGAGGCGCCCAGAATCGTTCCGCCACCCCTGATTTTCAGATCGCTCATGGCGATCTGAAAACCTGATCCCAAATCGCTGTGTTCCATGAGTACTTTTAGCCGTTTCAAGGCATCCGGATTCAGCGTGTGTTCGGCAGGAATAAACAGGTAGGCGAATGCCTGTTCATTCGACCGGCCAACGCGCCCACGAAGTTGATATATCTGGGCCAGTCCAAATCTGTCGGCCCGGTTGACCAACATGGTGTTGGCGGAAGGAATATCGAGGCCGGATTCAATAATGGTGGTGCAGACCAGCATATCCAGCTCGTTTTTCGTGAATCGCAGCATGACTGCTTCCAGTTCGTGGGGACTCATGCGACCATGCGCCACATCCAGCCGCACTTCCGGGACCAGTTTTTTCAGGTGGTCGGACATGGACCAGATGGTATGAATATTGTTGTGTACAAAATAAATCTGGCCTTTTCGTTCCAGCTCCTTTCGAATGGCTTCTGTGACGACTGTGTCGTCAAATTCTGAAATAAACGTGGCGATTGGCTGGCGATGCTCCGGAGGTGTGGAGATGATGCTGATATCCCGAACTCCCATCATGGACATGTGAAGGGTTCGGGGAATCGGGGTAGCAGTAAGGGCCAGAACATCAACATTGTGTTTGAATTTTTTCAGTTTTTCCTTGTGAGTTACTCCAAATCGCTGTTCTTCATCCAGGACTATCAGTCCAAGGTCCTTGAAACCGACATCCTTCTGAAGCAGGCGATGGGTCCCAATCACAATATCCACAGCCCCGGATTTCAGGTCTTCAATAATGTTTTTCTGTTTCTTGGCGCTTCGGAACCGGCTTAAACAGGCAACCCGTACAGGATACCGCTTGAAACGCGCGGAAAACGTTTCAAAATGCTGTTCAGCCAGCACCGTGGTAGGGACCAAAATCGCTACCTGCTTGCTGTTGTTGACCGCCAGAAAAGACGCCCTAAGGGCCACTTCGGTCTTGCCATATCCAACATCCCCGCAAACGAGTCTGTCCATTGGAGCGAGAGCCTGCATATCCTGAAGAACATCGTCGATGGCCCGCAGTTGATCCGGGGTTTCTTCATAAGCAAAGCTGGCTTCAAAATCCTGAAAATAACTGTCTATGCCCTGAAATGAAATGCCCGCCGCCACTTTTCGACTGGCGTAAAGTTTGAGAAGCTCACCAGCGATTTTTTCAACGGATTCCTTGACCTGTTTTTTGACCCGGTCCCAGGATTTCCCACCCATTTTGTCCAAAACCGGCGCGACCCCTTCCACTCCCAGATACTTCTGAATCATGTTCATGCGTACCACAGGAAGATAGAGTTTGTCCGCATCCCGATAGGTGATAAGCAGAAAATCATTGGTGGCGCCGTCCACAGTCAACTTCATCAGTCCTTCATACTGGCCGATGCCGTGATCGCTGTGAACGACCAGATCGCCTCTTTTCAGCTCCCCAAAAATAAGTTGTTCTGTGTGTATTTTTGAAGCAGGAAGATGCCTTCGGTGATACTTCCGGCCGAATATCTCGTCTTCGGAAATAATGGCAAGGGATTCATCCGGCCACACAAAACCTGAAGAAATGTGCCCGAGGCAGGCATATACCCGACCCTTTCCCAGGGACAGGTCCGGAATGACATTTGCAAGTTTCAGTTGAATCCCGTAAGGCTGCAGCAGGGAAAGGAGCCGTTCGGCCTGAGACCGGGTGCTGCATACAATCAGGGTTGTGTATCTTTGTTCCTTTTTTTCATTGATCCACGTCGCCAGCGGCAACAGGAGCAGTTCGGCATCACGCTGCGCGGCCAACTGTTCCTGGATATCCGTATTGTTCTCAACTGAAAATTCAACAGCTTGGATCGGTTGTGGCGTACCGCCATGGGAAGTCAGCGATACTTGTCTGAGGATCAGCGGAAGGCGCTCCAGAATCGAATGATAGAACGGGTCCCATGTTTCATGCAATGCCTCTGGCTCAACACACAGGGTGGCGTTTTTTCGCGACATCATATATTGCCGGACAGTTTTGTCATGAAAAGCCAGTGCGGATTTTTCCAGCTCGGAAGGCTCAACCATCACGAACAAAGTGTCTTGCGGCGCATAGTCCAGGAGATTTTCCATCTTGGGGTAAAACAACGGGGTCAAGAATTCAATTCCCGGGAAAACGCCTTCTTTTTTGATGCGATCAACCAGATCCCTGATTGTTGTGACCGGCAGATCCAGAACAGATGCCTGTTCCCGAATCCGGTTGATGACCGGTTCGATGGACTCCATCTTGATAATGGCTTCCCGTGCAGGAATAATAATGGCCTCGGAAATGTTTCTGATCGTGCGCTGGCTGGATGCGGAAAAAAACCGGATGGTTTCAACGCTTTCACCAAAAAGCTCAATACGAAGGGGGTCTGCATACAGCGGAGAAAAAACATCCAGAATTCCTCCACGGATGCAGTAATCTCCGGGTTCTTCCACAATCATCGTCCGAACATAACCACCGGAAACCATTTTCTCCACCAGGCGATCCAAACTGATTTCTTCATTTTCCATCAAAAGCTCTGAATAATTGCAGATATCTTGTCTGGGAATGAGTTTTTGAAGAAGGCCTTCAATTGGTGTGATCACGATGGGAGGGGAAGTGGCGTAAATGAGTTGATACAAAACGGAAATCCGTTTGGTCGAGGCCTCGCTGTGGCTGGACAGCGATTTATACGCTCCGGCGGCGGACGCGGGAAAAAAGCTGATGGGCAGCGGGGTCGAGCCTGCATAAAAAAGCATATCCTCCATCAGTTGCTGGGCTTCTTTGGCCGATGGCATCACAATAATCATCGGAATGGGATGGTTTTGATACAGAGTCGAATATAAATAAGCCTGCTGTGAGGTAGAAATTTCTGAGCATTCAATACATTGATTTCTATAGGGAATTGCAGCAATCATTGAGCTGAGCATATTTTTTTCTTGATTTTGAAGCATAAACAAAGTATCCAATCCTAACAGATGGTGCTGGCCGGCGTAGCTCAGTTGGTAGAGCAGCTGATTCGTAATCAGCAGGTCAGCGGTTCGAATCCGCTCGCCGGCTCCAAGTAATTCAATGGGTTATAGCTAAATATTAAAATGTCGTTTTCAATGTATCACCAAAAAGGCTGTTTTGTACAAGGATAGTACAAGGTTTTTAAAGTACGGCATTTGCTTCACGATGCCAGTCTTTTTATCAGCACCAGTATTTACAGTCAATCATTGAAAATAATAATCCCATACCCCAATACAATGGAAATACGACATCCATGTAAGAAACACTACGTATCCTTAAATATGGCCGAACTCAAGGATAATGCAAGAATTCTAAAAAGTACCCATTTGAAACAGCGAGGAGCCATATTTCATAACCTGACATATTTATTTCAGAATCAGTTTTCATTGTAGAGACTCCCACTCAATAATAAAAGTTACGGGATTCATTAGTCCACCCGATGGTCACAACCGTTACGGTTACGTCATCGCTTGCAACTGATTGTCAGGAGTTTACGGAATCATCTCCAACGCTGACCCATCCGAAAGCCGATAGATGCGGAAATCACTGTCAATTGTGAAAATCTGCCTGAACTTCATGCTTTCAGCCACAGCAATTAGCGAGGCATCTGCCAGATCCATCGGCGTATCCTGATATTTCTTCATCATCCTGTTCATTTTATCAACTTCTGATGTTGTCAGATCGTGAAGCTCAAGTTTTCCGTCTTCGATGAAACGCCAAAGTCCGCTCTGATATCTGTAACCTCCGACCGCACCGAGAATATACATGGACTCGGTAAAACACGGCCATGTCGTCAGCATTGGTTCTGCCGGCAACACCTCAAGAGCATCAGCACAGGTCTGATGTTTGTCATCTCTTCTGTCAAGCAGAGCGATCAGAGGTCCGGCATCGGTCAGGATCATAAATGTCCCCGCCGTCTTTTTTCAAGCAAAATGTCAGCAAATTTTTTGCCGGTGCTTACAGACATCTGAGCGCCGCCTCTGACAAACTCGCTGCTGTCAAAAACGCCGATATATCCTGTCAGCAGATCAGCCAGTGTTTTCACACTATTCCGTCCAGACGTTTTTGCCAGCCCAGACTTTGCTTTCAGAATTGATAACCGTTCCCGAAGTGTTCTGATTGCAAGCAATTCGATAGTTGTTCCCTGCTTTTCAGCGAGTTCATTTAAATCTGATTCGATTTCAGGCGTTAATGTTATGATCATATTTATCCCCAAACAATCGTGTTTAGAACTTTATATTTGAAGTGAGGCAGGCGGAGTCAGCGACCACTTTTCGGGAGCTACCCTATTCTCGTCAGATGAGATTTCTATATTCACTCCCATCTTTTTTGAAGAGGTACTCGGAACGGCATTGGCTGTGTCCGCTTCACAGTTGGTTAGGCGGCAAATTTAAACCTAATGCACGGGTCATTTCCAACAAAAGTTTACGTTCTTCCGGGCTGATCCTTCTCTGAATACCCAGAGAACAGTGGGGTACGGGAGCCGCTGCCGCAATTTCCATGCACATATCGTAGATATCCATTTTTTTGTCGTTCGTCCAGTTTTGATTGAAGTGATCGAACAGATAATCACACAGTTGTGAAAGCTCTTGTTTTCTATTTGGGCTAACAGGAGTCTGAATAAAAGGTGCGAAAAACCGTCGGACATCCATATCTGTAATATTCAGGGTATATTGGTCCTGTTTCTGTGTAATGTGAATAAAATCTTTAACAAATTTATAGAAAAGATTGATCTCTTCCTGCTGTCTCTGACCGTCAGCCATCATAACAGCCACTAACGGAATAAAGCGGACAAGCATATAAATATCGTCATTTTTGAAGTTAAGATCGGGACAGATTGAACGTATTTCGTCAATATCCATAGCATGTGCTCCCTTAAAATGTCGGTTATCCGCCTCTCTCATGAAGAATTTCTTGTATCAGTCATCGTGACAGTAGGTTGTCTCAAATTTATTGATGGCCGCAAAAACTACGTTTTCAAATCGAGTACTATTTCCACATTGTTAAAGGTTAGATGGTATCCGTTCAGGCGCTGATGACCAAAACATTTTTTCAGTATCAATATTAGAAAACAGTTGAATATTTTTTAAGTCTGGGAATTGACTTAAAACGAATTTGCTCCATTTTTCCCATTCAACAATATCCCATTTTATATCATTATACGGAATATTATCCCAACCAGTCTCTTGGTAGCTATTATCAACCCAAATACTGCCTTTTATTGTTTCTCCTGTTATAACATCCGATAATTGTTGCCGTCTTATCTCGTCACCGTAATCATCATATTTACAATTAGCACAGTAACTATAACCAGTATCTGGAATAATAGCTTTTCTTAAAGAACAGAATCCTGGTTTGGAATTCCATTTCGTTTCACATAAGAATTCACCAAGATTTCCTATATTATATAAGCACCCTCCACAATGACCTGGTCCACCGTTTGGCATTTTTCACCTCCATTAAATTTATGTTCAAGTTTTTTTTGCAAGATGCACTGGCTAAAGCGGGAGAATGGATAAATGCGAGTGTTGCGCTATTGCATTTTTTCCATTCTGGCCGCATACTCAATTGAGAATTTTATGCTTTTAGTGGTCTCCATCCTTACTGCGCATAAACATTTCCTCTCATTACAGGTAATTCAGTGGTTCAATTTAACCGATGTCAGTCTCATTCTATGGGGATTCCGAACACCCGGTATCCCTGATTGCCGAAACGTCTATTTCCATAAAGATGGACAATCCACTATATTTATCGCCTTTACACCTTATGTCCACCCGATGGCCACAACCGTTACGGTTACGTCATCGCTTTGGTTTTCTCCAGACAATTTGGCCAAAACCGCTTTATCATCCACTGGCACAAACAGGGCCAGAGTAACCGAATTCAGATTGAGACTGCGGGCGTAGGCAGCCGCCTGTGCAGTGCTTTTTCTGTTGTGGATTCATATACACTCCCGTCAAGCCCCGGTTCAACGATCTGGTCGTTTTCCAGTTGATCACGATCAAACAGGTCCGTGACTTCACGCCATGTATTTGGATCAATGGAACGACCATTTCCAGGATTGTACTTTTCGGTCAGCAGCTCCCCAAACCACCCTACCAGACATGGCTGGCCGTTTGTGGATTCATACACACTAACGACAACCTCTGGTTCAACGACCTGACCGCTTTCCTGTTGATACTGATCAAACAGGGCAGTGACTTCACACAAGGTGAAATTGGGAACTTGGAGACTTTTTTGTACGTTGAATGGCGATCCTCTCTCGCTGTCCACAGCCTGCACACCAATCAGGGATAGCCCGTGAAGCCAGTTGGCTTCACGATCCAGATACATTTCACGGAACTGACCCACCAGCACATCCAGCCAGAAGGATGGCAGCGTATCCACCTCATCAATCAACATTATCAATGGCCGATCCCAAAGCCCTTTGTTTCGGCTGAACATATCCCGAAATTCTTTCCAATCTTTTACGTTCGGCTCATTTGGAAATTTTTCAGAAATGATATCAGAAAAAAACTTGGGAACTTCATCTGAAATCTGATCTTTTGGGATTGAGATGCTTCGCAGAATCCCCAGTGAAAATGACATAATTTCATACTGATCCTGATACTTTGCTTTAATTTCCTGGACAACCTGGCGGGTTAGCCAGGTCTTTCCGGTCTGACGCGGCGCCCAGATAGTAAAATAATGGCCGCTTTCATGGTCACTGCCAATCAGCGAATTCAGACATTGGTCAACCAAATCCTTGCGGGGTACAGAATAATGGTCATCTTCATTGTAATTGCCAAACAGCAAATACAGACATTGTTCATCCAAATCCGTGGGGGGTACGGGAAAGCGGCAGCGGACATTTACTGGGCCATAAGAATGAAATCTACGCATGAACATCTCCCCTGATTACAGCTAATTCAGTGGTTCAATTTAAACGATGTCGGTCTCATTATGTAGGGACTCCGAAATCTTCTTGGGGATCAATTGTGGTATGAGATACATGAACAAATAATGCGAATCTACTCAAAAAAATTAAAAAGTAGCAAGAGGAAACCGGCTGCATTTTTAATCCATGAAAAATGGATTACATGTTGCACATTGATAATGCTCATCCCGCGCAAACACAGGTTCTGCGATGCAAAATTGCTCTGCAAGCCACTTCAATTCATCCGGCTTCAGGCATTTGTCCGCATAGAGGAGAAATCGTTTCTTTTGGGTGAAATATACGACACGCCCACGCGGATAAGCATCGTAGGCTCTGGCCTTGAATTTTTTCTCGATAACGTTACTGGGCGTCATTGTTTCCCAAAATTCGTAATGGCTCCCATACCCCATCGTATCCCCGTAGGGTTCACCGTTCTCCACCGGAACAGCGTCCATCAAGAGTTGGTTATCGACGACAAAGAAGATTCCGACTTTTGGTACACCCACAGCTACCTCATATCAAAGATTTTGTTCTGTCCCATTCACCGCTGCGACATCTATTTGGTATGCGTCAATATTTCCGTTCCTTTTGGAATAGGGCCATATTTCGCAATCCGACAACATATTTTAGAATCTGCGTTCGTAGCCTAACCACACACACAAAATTATAAGCATTTATGGAACTGAGCATCTGTTCATCAATCGAGACAGCTTCAATCGCCATATTATGGGCCAAAGCAGCCAGTGCATCTTGGGTGGCAGTTGATTGAGCGGGAACCATTTTGCGTCGGAGAATTCAGCTTTAAAGCCACGAGCCTCTTTGTTCGGGAACTTTTCAACAGGAGGCTTTGCGGAGAGCTTAATAATAAATGTTTTCCAATCGAAAATTAGAAACGGATATGAGAAGTCAAGCAGTTGCTCATATTGAATTCTGCCATCTGCATTCATTTGTGAATTTCCACAAGGGTAGAAATAAGTTTTGCCTTGAGCACATGGTGTTTGAATTTGATCCGGCGCTAAACATAAACCACAAAACTCCTCTTCCGTTTCTCGGTTGGCGGTTGACCAAAAATCGGTTTCATTTTTGTTTTGTCCCCCGCCAGGAATGCTCCAAATGCCACATCGGTGTCGTTTCCCAAGCAATATCTCAGGGTTTCCGCCTTCCATCACCAAAAACAGAATGCCTGCACCGTGGTATGTGTTCATAATCGATATATCCTTCTTAGTTACTATGCGGCTGGTTTACATGAAAATGATCAATTTCATTCATCGTAATGCTCTCTCCGGGCATGGGAGTTATTGGGCAGGTGCTTTCCAACAACCTCTGAACTGGTAAAGAGTCTTGCCATTCTTTGTAAATTTTTAGAAGCCTTGAACGCACCGCGCATACAAAATCATGTGATTTAGCTCGATCGTTGACATCATTCTTCTCCATTGAGAAAAAACGAATGTCTTCTGTGGTGAGAAAGCTGTTTTCTACATCATCGTCCATGATGGTTTTTTTTGCTTGCTGGTCACTCCTCGAACGATTTTCCTCCATTGGCCATGCGCGCAGGTTGCCGATAGTTCCAGCCCACTGCTGACACACTTTTCGAAATAGGCCTTGGTTATAATATAGAACAGCACTTGGCAGAATATGGTCAAAATCCCAAGGGCGATTGTGTTGTTCCCATAAGTCGCTATTGGAGGGGTCGTAGTTTTCGAATTTTGTTGCCAGGTATTTTCGCTGTGCGTAAAGAAGCAAATAACGAGCTTTTCCGCTCCCCGTGTTTCCATCGAACAACCTATTTACGAAAGGCGTGTTATTGATATATTCTGTCCACCATTTCCAGGTTTGCAGGTCGCCATTGTTCTGTGGCTCCGTTAATATCTTATTGAGGTTTTCCGAAGACAGTACTTTCAGAACAATCTTACTGTCATTGTCTTCCCCGCTATAAAAGTTGAGTATTCCATGAAATTTATTTTCCATTCTGGATAGTGCCAGAATTTTATTTTCTATGAAAAGCTTGCGTACTGCCGCTGGTGAATCAACGGAGAACCAATGCAGGGTAGTTGCAAGAGCGATTAAATATGATCTCTGGTCTCTTGTGTTCCGTTCCGCTTTGTCCACATCCCATTTATCTTCGATCAGAGATTCTCTGGCCCACCACATCAACAGTAAATAAACATCTGGAGCCTCGACTGCTAAGCTTGTTCGCAGCACAGGTAGAAGGCCAATATCATCATCATTCTTATATAATAACCAACGATCAACAAGCTCCAATACTTTGTAAAAAAAATCTTCCTTGGGTTCACATAATTTAAAGAAGGATTTAAGCTTTTTTCTATCATCATCCTTCTTTGGATCAACGGCAATTCGTCGGAGATCGCTCACTGATTGACTGCTTTGCAGCTTTTTCTTTTCAGCGGAGACCCCGGTATCAGAGAGCTTGTAGGTTAAAGCTAATCTTGCCCCAAGCATGGCAAGATTAGCGGGTGACATTGGCTTTATTTTTAACTCATCAATTACCTTTTCAATTCCAGGCCAGTAAGCCTTTATCATTGAATACGTCAGTTCAATGCCTTCTAAAGGTGTTCCTTTGCTGTTCAGTCGGTCGAACAAGTGTTCAACATTGGAAATATTCTTGGTGGGTAACGTTTGATGTGTTATAGACGCAGGTTCTTCAGAAATTGACGAAGCCTTTAAACTTTCGGCAGAAATTTGCTCTTCAGAAATTGAGGAAGCCTTTAAACTTTTGTCAGAAACTTGCAAGGCAATGACCGTGTAGTTCTGGCAGCGTTCCAATCCCTCGAAGATTCTTTTCAAATATTTACTGTTTTGACTGAGGCTGATTGCCTCCTGTGCTTTTTCAGCCCATCTGTATTTTTTAGAGTCTTTCAGTCGCTCTTTTATTTTGCTCCAAAATTGATCTTCGGCATCATCTTTTTCAAACAGATTAAGGATCCATGAAAACGGAATTGGAGCGGAAGCCGATTTAGGCGCGGGATATACTTCAACTGGCCTTGGTCTGTCTTTTTTGCCGGGAAGCCTATCATAATTGTTATCGAGCCATCTAAAATCCACCAAGCCATCCCTGATGTCGGAAACTGGTAGTCGGGTTGCTTTATCATCGCGCTGGAATCCCCAAGGGTGAGCGGTGGTGGTTAACCTCAGCCAATAATCTCGTGTGGAATTGATCTGTTCTTTAGGTGCTAAATCCAGCCATAGAATTGCTGGAAACGGTTCACGCCCCACCTCCTTTTCAGCAGCGTCCTTTTGATTTCCATGCTCTGGAAAAGGATCAATAAAGCCCAGGCAGATTGCGTTGCAGCGTTGCTGTCCATCAAGCAGATGGTGAGATATTGTAGCATTCTCCCACTCTTTCCCGTATTTCCCTGTTCTGGAAGTTTGCCCGGAAATTATGTTCGATACAACGAAGGAACCAATTGGAAAACCGCGCATAATAGAATCCCACAGCAATTCAACCTGGGCTTGTTTCCAAACTGCGCTTCGCTGTAACGAGGGTATTTGTACAAGCATTGGAAGAGGTGAAGAATCCTGCAATTGCCGATATTTAGGCAATCTGTCTGAGCAATTTTCGACAAGGCTTGGCAGGAGCCAGCTTGCAACATCCTTTAATTTAAGTTCGTGAAAACACTTCTCTTCACTCATATGCATGTCTCCCATATTCTGGCATCCCTAACTGGTACCTGCTCGAATTTGTTTTTCATAATCAGTCTCCTCTTTTTATAAAGACAATCAACTGTCTAACCCCATTCAGAAAATTTCAGTGTGTCAAAATGCAGGTAATCTCCTTATACTCTCGGAATCGGAAACGGAACAACATCAAGACGCACCACCCCACCTCCCAAAATAAAATTGACAAAGCCCCAACCAACTTCCTGCCGGTGGCAAGGGTCAACGTGCCAGAATATGCTTTGAATTGTGCGTCATACCTAGCTGCTTCCCCGATCTACTGGATATGTACGCTGGGAAAGCTCTTGTGGTCGATGACAACCCACCCCGATGGGGTATCAACGAGCATATCCGCCGTACCCACCATGGTCTGACTTCCGACTTTCATCTGCATCTGCCACTCTGTAAATACATGCAATGGGTTGAATCCGTCAATGAAATGATAGAGACCATCGCAGTTTTCAAGAACATCTTCAGGGTTCAGAGAATCCGCCACGCCATTGCTTTTCAGAAGATCATCAAGCATGTCAATTCTACTCAATCTGTCATGTTTACCGAAATAATCAACCGCGATGAACCCATGCAGGGCGTTGCCGAGCAATTCATAAGCCGGTTTGCCATTAATGGCGATTCTTTTCCCGATGATTTTTGGTGCATCCACTTCGACGGCCAATCCTACCGGCAACTCCATAGAGGAAGGATTCAGGCGGGATGGCGGAAAATCTTGTCTCCCCCGTCGCTCTGTCACCCTTGTGCAAATCCTCGACAGCCAGATGTTCACTCCTTTTATGGGCGGAGATACACTGGATAAATGTTTATAGATTTAGTCATAACAACCCCTGCCTTAAAGCTTCCAAATACACAAAAGGCGATCTTCGTTGCAGATAGGCAGCCGTGAAGGATCCTTCGCGGTACTCCTGATAATGCCGAGCCCGCATTTCGCGATTTCCGTCATGATCTAATCCAAGCCGAACTATGGTGGCCTGCACTAAGTCACTTCGGATCGCATCCAGATTTGGGTTTGGATAAATCCTCCCACTTACCAACTCCAGATGAAACCATCCGTCCTCAATTTCGAACGGATCGAGTACATCCTCATAGTCACGCTTTCGGCAATTCATGATCGAACATGCCAAGCGGTAATTGCGCCATTCATAAGCCAAATCAGCCCGTTTTGATTTGGGAATAAAGTGATCAATTGAACCTCCACCTGTAACACGCTCGAAATAAACGGCAAGATAAGCGCATATTCCCTGGTAATTCGAGTACAAATCGTCAAGACAATCACGCCAATAGGGATATATCTCAGTCTTTGGCGGGATCGGCTTGTCAAGAGCAATCTTCTTATTTCGAAGATAGGCAATGCCTTTTTGACGCACATTTGCATCAAATCCGCTCGGTTCAAGCTGAGCATTCACATGAATCATGGAAGCCACCCCTTCTTATCAGCAACGAAGCACCACCGCATCCAGAAAGGATCGGTATCACCAAGCACATACCGGAGTTGCGCATCAAGCTTTCTGGCCTTTTGTGCATCAAAGGAATCATCACTCATGGCAATAGCTGCTTCTTTCAATACTTTTTCAGCCTCCATCGAACGCGCACTTGTCAAATTGAAAGCTTCGCTTGTCAGCCAGTTTGACACATCGCCTCGGCGAACAAACGGCCGTTTAACGAGTTCGACACGCGCATTGTTTTTTTCATCAAGAATAAAATCCAGATCAAACCAGGCATCCTTGCCGGTATCAAAGCAAGGCTCTACCGAAGCCATCACCAGCGGTGAATGTGTTGCAGTGATGATCTGGACATCTGCCTTCGGCGTGAGGATATTCATTGCTCCCAATAGGGCGCTAATAATTCGTCGTTGCCATTTCGGGTGGAGATGTGCTTCGATCTCATCAATCAGGAATATAACTTGCGATGTTGGTTCCTGATCAAGAAGTTTACTTGCCTTGAGATGTTCTTCCCAGCACCAGACCAGCAAGTATGCCAGGGCTATGATCCGTCGGATGCCAGCCGATGCATGTAATACCGGCGCCGATTGGCCGTAAGGCATTTTAATCGTTGGAACATCTCGCGGGTCATCCAGGCCGATACGTGTCAACTCTCCTGGAATGATCTTTTCTTCATGAGACGGAGACAGTGTTTCCAGCAACGCGCAAAGATTTTTGAAAACCTGCCCTTTTTCCTTTTGCCATCCTGCCCAATCTGAAATCAGTCCATTACAAAGCAAGCCCCGTTCTTCGTCTCGTAAACCATCCCAAACTTCACTGGAATTGAAAACATAGGCAGGGGGGCGATCCTGTACATCGACGTTTCCATTTTTGCGCCAGTAATTCCGAGCGGGGTCCCAGACCGAAAAAACGCCATTAACCTGTGCATACAAAACCAACCCTGGATTTAACGGGCGACCTGGTTTGCCTGTCCAGGCTTGAGACTTCCGATCGAAATTGCTGACATAAGTGACCGATTTTGATTTTACAGTTAAGGTAATTTCTATAGATGCCTTACCACTTTCGTGGGGCCTTGCCATCAATCCTGTCGGAAGGCGAGAATTAACCTCCGCAGGCCATTTACGTGTAAGGGACCACCAGGCAATATCAAGCAAGAAGCTCTTTCCTAAACCGTTGTCACCGGTAATCAAATTCAAACGGTTTCCGAGCTCCATCTCCATGTTCGAAATGGGGCCGACATTTGTAAGCTTAATAGCTCTAAGCATGGTAATTCTCCTTAATTGCGCGGCAAATGGCATCTGTCATGCGGCGTTCGCTGCATCGGCAAAGGGAACGATATCAAGACGCACCACCCCACCTCCCAAAATAAAGTTGACATAAGCCCCAACCACCTTCCTGCCGGTGGCAAGGGTCAACGTGTCGGAATATGCTTTGAACTGGCCGCCATACCTGGCTGCTTCCCCAACCCACTGGCTCTGTACGCCGGGAAAGCTCTTGTGGTCGATGACAACCCACCCCGATGGGGTATCAACGAGCATATCCGCCGTACCCACCATGGTCTGACTTCCGACTTTCATCTGCATCGGCCACTCTGTAAATACACGCAATGGATTGAATCCGTCAATGAAATGATAGAGACCATCGCAGTTTTCAAGAACATCTTCAGGATTCAGAGAATCCGCCACACCGTGGCTTTTCAGAAGATCATCAAGCATGGCAATTCTGCTCAATCTGTCACGCTTAGCGAAATAGTCAACCGCGATGAACCCATGCAAAGCGTTGCCGAGCAATTCATAAGCCGGTTTGCCGTTAACAGCGATTCTTTTCCCGATGATTTTTGGCGCATCCACCTCGACGGCCAATCCTTCCGGCAACTCCATAGAGGAAGGATTCAGGCGGGATGGCGGAAAATCTTGTCTCCCTTGACGCTCCGTTACCCACTGAAAAGACGGCGTGTCAGCCAGCACATTCGGGGAAACTTCGTGCGGGTGACTGACATGAATCGATATGGGATCGCCCTGCTCATTCCAGGAAAGCGGTAGAATGCCGTCTTCCTGCGGCGGCTGAAGCTGAAGATCAGCCTTGAACAGCGCCAATTCAAGCCATGGGTTTCCCCTGGAATTATGGCAGAGAACCATATAATCCCTTGCTCGGGTCAAGGTGACATACAGAAGGCGCAGCTCCTCTTCCTCCGCACTGTTTCTGGCCTTCAGCAGGATATCCTTTCCCTTCATGGCTTCAAGAAGGCCCGTGTCATTCCTTTGTTTGCCATAGGGCCAAGGCCAGTAGCGAATCCAGCGGCCGGATAGCGGCTTGGTCAGATCCACATCCATCCTATCATCTACAACAACCACATTCCAGACCCGGTCACGAATTTTCGCATCGAGCGCTGCAACGACGACAATAGGCCATTCAAGCCCTTTGGCCGCATGACAGGTCATAATGTTGACCGCATCAAGTCCGCGGCCCTGAGCCTGATCATCACTTTCCGCATTAGCCAAATCTTCCAGCCAGAGAAGGAACCCGCTGATTGACGCCGCAGCCATCTGCCGCCGGCAGCTATCCTCATAAGTGCGCGCTAAGGCTCTCAGGTTTTCCAGATTACCCAGACGCCGCTCCCGTTCTCCCCAGCCAATGAGAAGTCTGCGCAGATCAATCGCCTCGATAATTTCATCCAGCGCCTCCGCCGGAGAAAAATTAATGGCCTGTATAGCCAGACGCCTCAGCGATTCCAGTACGGCGTGGCCCTTGCCCCATTCGTGCGACGGATTGCCTGCCTTGAGCCATGCCAGGCGGTCGGCCAGCCACTCCTCCGGCTTTGGATCGCTTGACGTTAGCACCTGGATTTCCGCATTGGCAAGTGTGTCGTATTCATTCAGAAAATAGCGGATGCATGCCAGCGTAAGCTTGCCTTCCGGCGTTTGAAGCAATCCCGGACGACCTATGGCGACCCGCACTCCCCTGTCTTCCAGTGCTGTGGCGATGGAGCTGCACTCGGTATGTTTCCGGCAGAGAACGGCAATGTCGCCTGGTCTCGAATTTCGGTCTGTTTTGGTCGATTTATCGTAAATAACCGGCGCTTCAGCGATTAGGTGAAAAATACCGTCTGCTATTTCATTGAAACGTATTCCGGCATTTCTCCCGAGAAGTTTCCATAGCCGAAGCGCCGTGGAAGCTCCGGATGGATCTTGCCGGTGTGGTTTAAGCACGATCTGCTCCGGGGGGAGCATTTTTGAAAGCGCAGGCGTGAAAATCGCATTTACGAACCGTATCAGGTCGGATCTCGACCGATAGGATGTATCCTGAATATCGCCAGGACGGATGGGAATGGCCTTAACCACCGCAGCCATCAAAGCCGGGTCGGCGCCCCTGAATGCATAAATTGACTGCTTGGGATCGCCGACCCAGATGGCATGACGTACAACTTCCGTCAGCTTGAGAAACATGGCAAGCTGGATCGGGCTTGTGTCCTGAAACTCATCGACCAGCAGCAGGTCGAGTTCTTCTTTCAGACGATTCCGCACATCCGGCAGATCCAGCGCCGCCAGAAGGAGCGCCTCCTGATCCACGAAATCAAGCAGTCCCCGCTCCAGCTTGTACAACTGGAATTGATCAATGGCGGCGCGCGCCAGGTCAAAGAGTGTTGTAATGAACATCTCGAAGTCCTGATGAAAACGCGGGTGCTGGGCATGCGCTGCAGCAGCATTTTGAACGGAAACAGCCATATCCGCACTTCTTTTGGTGGGCCCCGATTTGCTGATTTTTACCCATTCCGACCAGGACAAATGCCTGTGCTTTAGTTTTGAATCCATCATCTCAAGCAAATCGAGATAGTTTTTTGTGCCGACGGTTTTATCAATGGTATTGTTCCGGATGTCATGGATTGCTTTTCTCATGGCCCGGATAAGTTCAGCATCAAGTTCTGCGGCGGTTTTCGCGGATGGCTGTGGCAGGTATGATTTCAGGCCATTTAGTGACTTCTTGGCAAACATCGCCAAATCGGCGGAATCGCAATTGTTGCCTCGGGCCGCATCCACGATATTTTTCAAGGTGCTTCGCCAGTCAATCCCGCTGAAACGTTCCGATATCTCATCCAGATCATTCACCCGCTCATCGCAGATGACTTCGGCAAGTGCATGGTTAAACAGCACTTGCTGATCTTCCTCGGCAATCACCTCGATCTGGGGTGAAATGCCGGCCTCGAATGCCACGCGCTGCAAGAGTGAACCACAGACGCCGTTGACCGTACTGACAAAACCCGCCGAAAGGCGCTCGGCTTCAGCATGGTTTCCTTTTGCAAAAAGGGATCGTCTCAACCGTTCGACAAGTTCCGCAGCAGCCTTGCGGGTAAAAGTCGTGGCTACGATCCCCTCTGGCCTGACGCCGTTTTTTCCATCATTGAGAAGTCCGCCCAGCTCTTCGGTCAGTCTGTGCGTCTTGCCACTTCCGGCGCCTGCGCTGATGATTCGAATTTTATGTTCAAGCATGATTACCCTCCGGCCAACCGATCAGGGCACGAAATTCGCCCGGATCACAAGTTTCGTCATTGTTGATCAAAACATCTGCGGGTACAACAACCATCGCATCGGGCGTTGTACCTTCAACGGAAACCTCGATGATACCGTTGTCAAGCTGAGATCGCCTGAACGCAAAGGTTTTTTCCATTTGCGTGATCAGGGAGTCAAGACTTTCCCCGGCTGGCGGTTCGGCAATCCAGGCACCCTTGAAAGCCGTTCGGTCAGGGGCCACCAACTGCGCCTCTGATAAAGAGAAATAGGCAACCTGCGGCAACGACACATTTTTTTTGAGCATGTGCGCATAAAGAGCCAGTTGGTCGCAGCGGTTTCCTATGAAATTATCCCGGAGGTATCTGCTTTTGCCCCATTTCAGATCCACCACTGCAAACGCGCCATCGGGTTTATCAAGAAGGAGATCGACTTTCCCGTTAAGCTCCTGATTGCCAAATGCTCCGGATACTGCATGTTCGGTACCGGCAACCGTCCACCCATTATCCCTGATATGTTTGACCATCACCCAGGCTGCCAGTTGGATACGACGGATCAGGGTTTGCTTCTCTGAAACCCGAAGAGGCTGGAGAAAAACACTCCCTTCGGTTTCGATAAGGTGGGACAGCAACTTGTCAACATTATTTTGAACCGTCACCTGCTCCCAACCCTTGCAATCTGTCCCGACTGGAAACAATTCTTCAAAAACCCGATGCGCAACGCTGCCCATAACAGCATTGATATTGCCGATGGACTGAATGGCCCCTTGGCGAAGCC
>Ga0194038_1000364_pt1 | contig 19784 bp, 23 predicted proteins | sample JunL226m_MetaG_FD_148630 | JGI IMG/M metagenome (GOLD analysis project Ga0194038, IMG submission 148630) | Anoxic zone freshwater microbial communities from boreal shield lake in IISD Experimental Lakes Area, Ontario, Canada - Jun2016-L227-6m | ecosystem: Environmental > Aquatic > Freshwater >... | reverse complement strand
CATCTTCGACAGAAGAGAGCCCTACGAAGTATGCATGGGGAGTTGCCTTCAGCTACGGCCAAAGTTACATCATCAACACGAATCGCCTTCACTATGTCAGAGCAGTTCGTGTGAGTGAATTACCCAGAACAAAATACTCAAAAAGGAGATAGGCTATGAACCTACCTGATGAAATATTCATCGTCGTAGTTGGATATGATGGAGTACATGAAGAATCAAAGATTCCAGTAGCATTAGAAACATATCTGGATAAGCGATGCAGTATAGATGCTGCGATTGAAACAATCAATCGCGTTGATAATCATTTCGGTGAGGTCAAAATCGGAAGGCTGGTTTTCGATCTGGACGAACCCTTCATCGACCTGTCTGATGTAATTATTCCGGAAGAGGAAAAGACCCAATTCCAGATGACTTGATCCATAATGGAGACACCAGCAGATGCTATACGAATTCGTCAAAAAAACAGATGAGATAATTGAAACAGAAGAGATGAAGTTTGAGAAATTCATTCATGCAATGGCGATGGTTGCAAAAAGTCCAGATCAGGAATTCAAAATCCTGATTGATAAAACAATCGAAATTTCTCAAGCAACATCACGATAAAAGCCCACCTGTAGTAATCCCGCCGTTACAAATCATAATAATCAGAAAGGAAATTGCAGATGAAACAAATCATCATTGACGTGTTGGACGATGGTGAAATTAAAATCGAAACCAGAGGATTCACCGGTAAGGCCTGTATGGAGGAAACAGAATTTATCAAAAACATCCTCGGAAATGAAATCACAAGGCAGCTCACTACTTGCTATTACACGCAGGGTAAGGCAGCCGTAAAAAAGTATCTTCCCCTCTGCGGATGAACAGAAAGGATCTGATCATGGATTTCCAAACTTTAAAAAACATTAAAGCTGAGGATATACTTATCGATTCAGTATGTTCCTGTGGTGTAGTGATTATCTACATCATGGATAAAAATCATCCATACATCGAGGAAAGTTTAGTGTTCAATATCCAGATCGAAAAGATTATTGAAGCCTGGAAGCGGAAGGACACTAAAAATGCTCTGATATTTACAAAAAATATCATTATGAAGATGAAGACGTATTTCAACACTGGCTACTAAATAGGAGATTATAATGAAAGAATATAAGGACTTATTTCAAAAAGCATGTTTGCTACAGTTCAGTGTCAAGAGCTGGCAGTGCAGCAAAGTCATAGACCAAAGTGTGATGCGCATGAAAATGGGCACTGAAAGTGAATGGCTCAGGGGCAGAAAGTATCTGATCAATCCTGAGCTTCTTGGACAAATTCACACCGCCACTCATCAGGCAAGAAATGTGATCCAGCGTCATGCACTGCCATTTCCGATTACTTCGATCTATCTGATTCCCAAGGAATCGCTCAAGCTGGTTGATGAACGGCTGGAGCAGTATAAAACGCGATTCTGGCATACGGTTGACGAATTCGTGCCACAGTATATGCCGGCGCGGGAAGAAGCACGTCTTGAACTGGGCGAACTTTATAATGACGATGATTATCCGGAAAATATCACCAAACGATTCAATTTCGAGTGGCGATATCTTGCACTGGGCATACCAGGCAAAACATCAGTTCTCACTCCTGAGATTTACGAGCGCGAGAAGGAGAAGTTTCAGACCTTGATGGATGAAACGCGAGAGCTGGCACTGTCAGCTTTACGGGAAGAATTTGGCGATGTGATTGGACACCTTGTCAACAGATTGAGCGAAAATGGTGGGAAGCCCAAGATATTCAAAGGCAACATGTTCAACAAATTGCATGAATTTCTTGATGAATTTGGTACTCGAAACCTTTTTCAGGATGATCTTCTGATGGCCCTTGCTGAACAGGCCAAAACCATCATCAGTGGGACGAGCGCCTATAACCTCCAGTACAATCAATCACTGAGGGATAAGATTCAGCAGGATATGCTGGAACTGAAAGCATCCATTAACGAGTCGATTGTCGATGTACCACGCAGGAAACTGAGACTGGCTGCATAAAGGAGCAAAACCATGAACGTAATCGTAATTTCAGGTAATCTGGGCAATGATCCGGAGTCCCGCTATTCACAGGAAGGCGTGCATGTGGTGACGTTTTCACTCGCATTCTCATCCGGCAAAAACAAGACTGGCTGGATCAAGACAACCTGTTTTGACAAACTTGCAGATGTCGCTGTGAAGCACCTGCACAAAGGCGCAAAGGTCGCCGTTACTGGTCAGATTGATCAGGACAAATGGACTACTGACAACAATGAAAACAGGACAGCCATCAAACTGATCGGAAAAACCATCGACTTTATCAAAACTGATGGTAGAGGTTTCGACGGTGCAAGTAACAATGGCGCGAAAGATGACATTCCATTTTAACAAGAAGGAGGAGGTTACCAATGGCAGAAGAAGCACTGAAAATCCATGAAAGAAACGGCCACCAATGCCTCGATCCCAGGTTTATCAAAAGCCTAAAAGGGAAAGACTTTGTCCTTTATAATGGGCTGCTTGATCTGGCGCATCAAATCGGCCTGAAAAGTATTCAGGTTGAGGCTGTTCAGTATCCAACTAAGGACAACGGAAACGAGGGAATCTGTAAGGCCACCATAGTATCAGTTGATGGACGCACATTTACTGAGATTGGCGATGCGAGTCCAAAGAATGTAAACTCGCAGATTTCAGTACACGTTCTTCGGATGGCTGCTACCCGTGCCAAGGGCAGAGCATTAAGGGATTTCACTAATATTGGCATGACCTGTCTGGAAGAACTGGGCAATCCTGAAGACATAATCCCCGGCGACACTTCCAATGTGATCCCGATGCAGAAACAAAAATCAAAAAGGAGCAGTGATGAAAACATTAAACCCGAGACGCCTCCGAAAGATCAAAGTCCAGATACGCAGAAGGCCCCGATGGAAAAGTCGGAGAAAAAACCTTCCGGAGCCATCATCAGTAACGCCCAACGGAACGCAATCATGAGCCTTTGCTCCCACAAAAGCATCAGTACGCTGGAGCTCAACAAAAAGATCGAAGACGCATACAAATCCACGCTGGATAATCTGACAACCTCAGAAGCTTCATCGCTTATCAGAAGCCTTCAACAGGCAGCTTAAATAATACCAGTTTTAACTCTTGGGGTGAGAAGGAACATTTGACACCAGATGTGTTTTCTCACCCTAACATTTTAAATATAAGGAAATAATACTATGAATATTAGAGAGTTAAGATCAAAACCGCATATTTAAGTATCAAGTGTCAACGCATATTTGGAATGTGGACTGCAATATAAATTCAAGCGAATTGACCGAATTCCAGTTGAGAGCGTTTCCGACAACCTCGTCTATGGCTCAGTGATTCACAAGTGTCTGGCTGATTTCAACCAGGAGAAGATGACCGGAAACAAGCTCACGCTGGAAGATATTCAGGTAATCTTTGAGAAATACTGGAGAGAAGATGCTCAGGATAATAAATTTATCAGTTATTCAAAGGGTAAAGATTATGACACACTCAGAAGTGATGGTAAAAACCTTCTGGAAGCCTTCTACTCGGAGCTTCCGCAGGAGGGATTCACCATATTGTCAATCGAAGAGCCGTTTGAATTCTATATCGACGGGATTGATGTCCCCATGATCGGCGTTATGGACCTGGTGGAGGAAGATAATGAGAGCGGATCTGTCATCATTACCGAATACAAGACTGCAAGCAAAGCTTACAGCATTGACCAGATCGACAAGCTCTTTCAGTTGACTGTGTATCACATGGCAGCAAGGAAAAATGGTTTTGGTGACAGGGAAATCGCATTGAAAGTAGATGCACTGATCAAAACTAAAAAGCCAAGGTTTGAATCAGTCTATACCTACCGTACCGATGCACATGAAAGAAGAGCAGCCAAAAGGATACTCGAAGCGTGGAATGGTATCCAGAAAAACGTATTCATACCGAATGACTCAAGCTGGCTGTGCAGCAGATGCGAATACCGGACATATTGTGACAACTGGGCCAACTAATAAAGGAGGTCCAGCTATGCAATTAAATGCAAACCAACTGGCAGCATCCAAATTTAAAAATGGTATTGCCAGTGTAGTTGCAGTTCCAGGATCAGGAAAGACTCTGACAATGACGAGAAGAATTGCGTACTTAATCCAGCATTACGGAATTGCGCCGGAGAGTATCCTGGGACTGACCTTCACCAGAAACGCTGCTCAGGCAATGCGGGATAAATTAAAACATATTCTAAATGACATCGCCGCAAAGGTAACTTTATCAACCATTCACAGTTTCTGCTACACGATTTTGAAAAACGAGGGGAAGGTTTTCGAGTTGCTTCATGGAGTGGAACAAATCAGGTTTATCCGCTCGATCATGAAGAAGCACAAGATTAGAACGCTGTCACCGGGAACAATTCTGCGTGAAATAAGCCTGGCCAAGAACAATATCATCTCCGAGTATGAGTTCCGAGAAATATATCTCGATGATCCCACAATGGAGATAATCGGCTTGATATACCAGGCTTACGAAACGGAGAAAACAAAGAGCTTCTTAATGGATTTCAATGACCTGATTATTGAAGTCTGTGGGCTATTGAGAAACAATCCGGAAATTCAGGAGAAGTACCAGCAGACATATCGTCATATCCTGGTGGATGAATTTCAGGATACCAATCCTGCACAGGCGGAGATATTGAATTTGCTGGTTGGGAGAGCGAAAGACTCATCGTTTTATGTTACAGGCGATGACTGGCAAGCCATATTCAACTTCATTGGCGCGTCAGTTGGAAATTTACTGAATTTTCAGAAGACTTTTCCGGGGAGTAAGCAGTTCATATTGGACATGAATTATCGCTCAACTCCCCAAATATTAACCGCCTGTTTCAATCTGATACAGCATAATGTCAGGAAGATCGACAAATCACTACTCACCGAGAATCCAGATGGGCAAGCCGTACTTGTCATTGATGCTTCCAACGAAGATGACGAGGCCATCAGGATTACACAGGAGATTCAGGGGCTGGTATCTGATAAATACGAATACCATGATGTGGCGATCCTGTACCGAGCCAACAGTCAGAGCAGGGTTATCGAAGATGTGTTCTCGCAAAACGAGATACCATATCACATCGAAAACGGAATGACCTTTTACCAGCGACGGGAAGTTAAAATCCTGTTGGATTATCTGAGATTGATCCATGCTCCGGAATCTGTTGAAGGAGATGATGCACTGAAAAACGTCATAAATGCTCCAAACAGATACATCGGGAAGAAATTCATTGCAGACCTGGAGGAATATGCACAGCATGATCATCTATATGATGCGTTAAAAAAAAAGCCGGTTGCAGTTCCTTATCTGAAGCATAATATCCGCGAGTTCGTCAAACTGATTGACTCACTTATGCAAAAGGTAGTAACTGCTAAACCGGCTGAGATGATAATGATGCTGCGGGAAACACTGGATTATGACCGATGGATCTCAGAAGACGATATTCCAAGTCCGGATGACAATCTGATCGCCAACCTGAACGAACTTCAGATTGCAGCATCGAAATATAAAGACATTCCGACATTTCTCAATTATACTGATTCATTCAGAGATCAAACGAGGAATGACAAAGCTGGTGTGTCTCTGATGACGATCCATAAATCAAAAGGGCTTGAGTTCCCGGTCGTATTCTGTATCGGGTTCGTGGATGGGGTGATGCCCAATGTCTGTGGAGATATTGAAGAAGAACGAAGGATCGCTTTCGTTGGGATTTCCAGAGCGATGAAACTGCTGTTTCTGTCTCATGCGACAACTCGTATGGGTAGATCAGTCAAACAATCGCCGTTTCTGGATGAAATTTTGGGGCTTAAATAACACTCTTACAAAACATATCGCTATCCTGGTGCTGGAAAATATTCCAGTGCCGGGGCGATAGATTATATTTTTTTATTTCTCTAACCAAATATGAAACGATAAAAATAACATCTGATATTTTATTCTACAAAGTCGGACAATCTATTTTGCCGGTTCTCAGAGTACCTATATGACTTTACAGGCATCAAAAAAGGAAAAACACCATGAAAAAGACATTTGTAAGTGCTTTCGGTTTTATTATTTTTCTGATGGTTACTGCGATTGCATGGGCTGCGCCAGTTCCGGATACCGGCGTAACGAAATGCTATAACAACTCCGTTGAGATCACCTGCCCATCACCTGGTCAACCATTTTATGGCCAGGACGGCAACTACACCATCAGACCGATGTCTTACACCAAGCTGGATGGTAGCGGCCATGACCAGCCTGATTCAGCCACGTCATGGGTGATGGTGCGGGACAATGTGACCGGTCTGATCTGGGAGGTGAAAACCAACAAGGATGGGGTTAAAAACTACAATGATCCACACGATGCAGATAACACCTATACCTGGTACGACAGTAATCCGGCTACCAACGGTGGCTTTGCCGGCACACCTGGAACCGGCACAGACACCGAATACTTTATCAAAGCTTTGAATGATGCCCATTATGGTGGCTATAGCGACTGGAGGCTTCCCACTATCAAGGAACTATTCTCTATCGTTAATTACAGCATTGGCAATCCAGGACCGACGATAGATACCGGATACTTTCCAAATACGCAGCCGTCGTGGTATTGGTCCAGTACTACCTACGCCTACAGTACCGACCGCGCGTGGAGCGTGGATTTCGGCTACGGCAACGGCTACTACGGCAGCTATAAGAGCAAAGATGGCTATGTCCGCGCCGTCCGCGAGGAACAGTCTGGGTTATTGGGTAATTTGGTTATTGGGTCATTTGATACTGAGGACAGCGGATCAATTGATGCTGCTGCGGCTGCTGGCAGTTATACGGATAACGGCGATGGCACAGTAACAGACACATCCACAGGCCTTATGTGGCAGCAAACCGGTTCTTATATCAGCTCTTGGGAGCAGGCGCTGGCCTATTGTGAGGGTCTGAATCTTGGCAGCTATACAGAATGGCGGCTGCCTACCATCAAGGAATTACGAAGCCTGGTGGATTACAGCATTCCGTACCCAGGTCCGACGATTAATACCACGTACTTTCCCAATACGGCTGCATCGCGGTATTGGTCCAGTACTACCAGCGCTTACAGTACCTACTACGCGTGGCTCGTGGATTTCTTCTACGGCCACGGCCGCTACTACGATAAGGGCTACGCATACTATGTCCGCGCTGTTCGTGGGGGAAATTTGCTTGGGTCATTGGATCATTCGGTTATTTCCGTGAGCCCGACTATCCAGGCTGTGGCTAAAGATGCAGGCTCCACAACATTCAGTGTCTCCAACACCGGAACCGGAACCATGTCATGGACAGCGGCAGTAACATCAGGCGATAGTTGGCTTTGGATTCCACCGGGAACCAGCGGAACGGATACTGGAACCATCAATTGCAGCTTCACAGCCAATACCAGCACCTCATCGCGTACTGGAACGATTCGTGTAACTGCACCTGGCGCAACAGGCAGCCCAAAAGATGTGACTGTGACACAAGCACCAACAGTGTGTACGGCAATTTTAGATGGAAATTTTTCGCTCTTTATACCAGTTCTCTCTTATCTTGATCTGTCATTGGTAAAAACGTCGTATTGGGCGTACTTTGCTTATGAGTACAATCCGACGTATCCGACATTGATAATTTTTAAAATAACCAGCCTCACCACGCTACCCGTTTATAGACCTGAGTGCGTAAAAGAAGAATCAACATATTCCGATGATTTTAAAATCCATATTCCTGGTCTTCTGCTTGCCGACGGAATCACTCGTTTATCTGTGGATATGGAATACAGTCCAGCTTTTTCCACTAATGGAAATACCTGCTTTGTTGTTACGAACTATAAAGTTATTCCTAATTGATAATGTTTTCAGGACGGTATTTTGGCAACCGCTGAGTTTCCCAAATATCAGAACATCAATTAAAGTACGTTTTATCTCTTCCCGTGGGATCATGTGTACCCACGGGAATAGCCCCCACTTCCCGTCCAAGCCATAAATCTGAATGTTAACTTTAATACTAAAGTTAACATTCGACAAAATCAATTAAGTATAATCATATCAAATAGTTAATGCTGTTTTCCCCGATATTGGATTTTTGGTTGCATTTTTTAACGTTATGTTTTAGTGTTCACAGCATTAAAAATTAACATTAGGAGCGTGGGGGGGGAGAATATGCCAAATCCGAATCATCCAGTAAAAGACAGCCAAACGAAAGTCGATCCCATAAAATCAATCAAAGACATCAAGTCGATCAAAAAGCTGCTAAAAAACAATCTCAGGGATTATGCTTTATTTATCATTGGAGTGAATACGAATTTGCGTGCATCTGACTTGGTGAATATTACAGTTCAACAAGTTCAAAACTTGAAGCCGGGGGATGACCTGGTGCTGACTGAACAGAAAACCGGAAAGGAAAGACGGATCACCATGAATGCCGTTTGTGTCAATGCAATTGAAAATCTTCTGAAGTCACAAATAACCGAAGATGATGATCCAGTTTTTAAGTCCAGAAAAGGTGGAAAGCTCTGCGTTCAATCTGTTCATCGGCTGGTGAAGGGATGGTGCAGGCAGATCAATTTGACTGGGAATTACGGATCACATAGTCTCCGGAAAACCTGGGGATACCATCAGAGAGTTACATTTGGTGTGGATTTACCCACGCTGATGACATGCTTTAATCACAGTACCCAACGGCAAACATTGAAATACCTGTGTGTCCAGCCGGGAGAAGTCAAGGCGATTTACCAGAACGAGATTTGATAAGAGGCTTCACCAGATGCGCCAGGACAGACGATAATCTGCTGATGCTTATTTCAGTATGGGTAAAAATCAATATCTGAAAAAGAAGGAAGCGGGGATTCAATGACCGGTGATACAGAGCTAAACGGCTGACCATATTCCCTTTCGGTGTTTTATTTTGGCCTATTATCCCCACTATAGATACACACAAAGAAGAATGCCGAGATGTGCATAAGTCAAGCATTACGACCACCTCATGCTTGTTTTGATCATGCCATTACCATTTATTTTTGTCAATGATGATCGGGAAATAAAACCCGCTGCTGAATTATTATGGTTTCTGCTGAAAAGATGCGCCTTAGCCATTCCAGAGCTCTTCGGAAACTCCGCCAGTCTTTCGATCCTGGTCAGACATAGCGCATCTTATTTTTCTGATTGATTGACAGCCCGTTAAAACTTTGGGATGATTCATCAGTAAGCAATCATCGGAAACATGTCAATGTATTTCAGAAGTGATACTCGGAATATAATTGCAACTATCTGAAAATTAATATAATAGTAGATATATTGAAGGGTTTGTTTGGGCTGCTTGGATGGTTTAATCACGGTTACTGATCCGGGATTGATCGTAATAAAATACCCTGCCCACACCATCAGTTTCATTTTACTTGATCTTGCGAGGCGTGCAGTACAGATGCTTCCCGGATACTTTTACTCATTATCCGGTTGAAGAATATTATTCTTGACTTAACATCCTGATATTCATACAGAGTAATATAGGATTTTTAAATAGTCATATTGTGTAAAATATCTCCCAAAAAGGAATTTCCCCACCACTTATGAATGATTGAAGTTACGAAAATATTGATGTCGTCAATTATCTCGATATGAACGCCGAAGTTGTAGATGGTAAACTTTGACAGTGTTACGACAGAAAGCCATATCTTCACATCTTGATATAGTCAATCAGATTTTTCTAAGTGTAGGCTGTGGATGAACAAAGAATGAAAAAGATACTCTTGGCTTTATTGTTGATATCATTACTTTCAAGCGCCGTCCATGCTGGTAATTCTGCTGAAGTCACCACTGAAGTATTGGCGAAGACGGGTATAAGCTGGGACGGAAGTCCACTACCTGCATATCCGGATAAAAGTCCTGAAATAACGATTTTACGAATAACAATTCCAGTGGGAATATCCTTACAGTTGCATCGCCATTCAGTGATAAATGCTGGTTTATTACTAAGTGGAGAGCTAACTGTCATAACAGAAGATGATAAAACGCTGCATCTCAACGCCGGAGATCCGATCGTTGAGGTTGTGAATAAATGGCACTATGGAAAGAACACTGGAAATGCCCCTGCTGTAATCTTGGTTTTTTATGCTGGTGTCATAGACATGCCAATAACCATTAAGAAATAGTTGACTATACCAAAACCGTTATTAAAAAAACCAGGTAAAACCAGATGATTTTATGAAAATATCAATCCTGTTATACATCTCGGTCATAATCGCAATCACCTCGATTCCGCCGTTATCCGCAGAGAGCATTCCAAAGATCGGAAAAACCTGTCCTCAAGGCTATCACATTGACGGGGTCAGCGGATATTGTATCCCATTCGATGCCAAGCATGCTCCACTGATGCTCCCCAAAATTGGCAATACATGTCCTACCGGGTATCACATTGATGGTGCGAGTGGATATTGTGCCCCATTCAGTAACACTAAACAAAAAGATTTGATTCCAATAAATGGAAATACCTGTCCTGCTGGGTATCATATAGATGGTTGAAGCGGGTATTGTACGCCGTTTTAAGGAATCAATTTGGAATGCAGGAAAGGTGAGGAAAAATCATGGCGAGTAAGAAAAAGCCCCGGAAACAGAAAACCCTGAAGCGGTTACCTCCTAAAATCAAGATTTCTGAAGCGATTTTGAAGTTATCGGAACCGCTACGAAATCAATATACAGATTCTCATCGAACTGAGGTAATTATCTCTATGTCGGTGATGGCTTGGAATATCTCACTTTTTCCGAAAGCAGAACAGGTAAATGCTCAAGGGATGTTACTTGATGCTCTACCAAAAACGTTTAGTGCGGAAGAAGTATCAGTATTTTTGGAAAATATTAATATGATGATCGACCGTAAGAACAGGGATTATCCAAATATCAGAGAGCATATCCTCAATTATCAGCTTTCTTCATCAGGAGATACAGTAACGTTGACGGTCAGTAGCACACCGGTTCCTTAGTAAATTCAGAGAAGGGTATCAGCCGGTTAAACTGAACATTCACCAACCAAAAAGGAGAGAATAAGATATGACGATCATTGGTATCAACGGAAGTCCGAGAAAAAACTGGAATACAGCGACCCTGCTGACGAATGCGCTTGAAGGAGCCGCTTCACAAGGGGCTGAAACTGAGATTGTGCATTTGTACGATCTTGACTTCAAGGGATGCACAAGTTGTTTCGCATGTAAAATCATTGACAGCCCGAGCAAAGGACGATGTGCTGTGAAAGATGGCCTGAGCCCGTTACTCAAAAAGATCGAGACTGAAGCTGATGCAATTATCTTGGGATCACCAATATACTTCGGATCAATGACTGGTGAGATGCGTTCATTCATGGAACGTCTTTTGTTTGCTCCCCTCGTATATACCAAGCCCCCCCAGTCTATATTCCCGAGAAAGATCAAAACTGGAATCATCTACACAATGAACGTTCCAGAGGAAATGATTGCCGAACGTGGTTATGGCGCTATGTTCAACTCCACTGAGGCATCACTTCGCATGGTATTTGGTTCTGCTGAAACTTTCTACTGCTGTGACACATATCAGTTTCCGGACTATTCAAAGGTCTTCATGGAGTATATGGACCCAGTTAAGAAGGCGGAAAGACGTGAGAAGGTGTTTCCAGATGAATGCCGGAAAGCATTCGAGTTCGGCTGCCGGATCGCTTCAAAAGCATAATGACGATGATGCTTTTGAAGGTCATTGATTATTGGCGTCCCAGGAGAAAATATTAAACAAAAGGAAAACCATGGGCTTTCAGAAATCAGTAACTCAAATGGATTCAGAAGGCAACCTTCCGCGATAATCTCTTGATGGCAACTTTTTCCATGTCAATAATCCTAATTTATTGATGCTTAATTTTTCCCAAATCATAAAGTGATTAGATTGTTCAGCTTGCCAACAGGATTAATTTACACCCGTTGAAGAAGGATGAACTCAACCCAGTTCGGAGGAACAGTAATAGGCATGAAGTATGTAAGATTCATCTTCTCGGCAATATTTTTCATTTTAGTGCTACTTGCCTTCTTCCCAGGCGGAGCTGTGGCAGTCAACTTCTCAGAAGCTCCCGGAGAAAGCATCGCCAAGACAGCAACATCTGATGATACAACGCTAACCAGTACCAGAGATCGATTATTTTTTATATCTGGTGGAACCAGTGACGATGCTGCAGCTTCAATACTCCTGTTAACCATGGATGAAATAGATTTTCTTGGTATGGAAATATCTAATTCTGACTGTATTTACACTTATGCAATGCAAGGAGAGTGGAAGATCCTTTCCTATCTTCAAAAGACACATATTCCTGTGGCCTTGAGTAACGCCAGAGGATTCAATGCCTTTCCATGGAGTTATCGGAATGACTCTTATTTGGTATGGAAATCAGAAGTTCTCAAAGATTTTTCAAACAATCTCACATGGCCTCCATATCCATCCGGAGAGTTTCTATTGCAGAACGTGTTGAAGACAGCCATCAGAACCAACAAGCCAGTCACTCTCTTAGTCACCGAACCGATCACCCCTCTCAGTAATCTGCTCAGAGACAACCCCACGCTCAATAAGGGTATAAAGCGGGTCATCTGGATGGGAGGAGCCATCCATGTTTCGGGTAACCTGGACCCGAAAACGATTCCCACCGAGATCGCCAATGAGAAAGCTGAATGGAATGCCTTTTGGGACCCTTATGCCGTAGACTGGTTTTTCAAGAATACTAGTTTTCCAATTATCCTGTTTCCTCTCGATGTAACCAATCAGGCGAAGCTCACTGATTCTTTCATGAAATCTCTCGAGAAACAGAGCGTGCAGTACAGGTATTCGACCCTTGTTTACTCTCTCTACAGCCTGGTCCAAGACCAGCCCTATTTTGCAATGTGGAATACACTCACTTCGGTTTATCTCGCACGACCCGGTCTTTTTGATACGCCTATCCCGATGCGTTTAAGAATCACCACAGAAGGTTACTTGCAGGGCACCATCTCTGAGGCTTTCAACGGGAGATTGGTTGATGTAATCCTGAATCTTAGAGATTCTGAAGGGTTCTATGACTATTTTCTGGAGCAGCTCCAACGGAATTGATTTGCAGGAATTTAGACCGGGAATCAGAAGTACTGCTGATCTTGGCGATCAACTGGTCATGGCATGTATGGAGATAGACCCGGAAAAAGAAGATACCGGACATCAGCATCCTTTTGAACAATGTGGTGTTGTGGTTGAAGGAAAGATCGAGATGTTCATTGGTGATGTGCGCCGGATATTAGAAGCGATGGACACATATTTCATTCCAGCCGGCGTGCTCCATGGCTGGAAAACCTTTGATGTTCCGGCAAGAATTTTGGATGTTTCAGCGAAATAAAGGACATAAAAAATGGGAAATTATGTTGATTCGCATTTGATCATGGGTGAAACCGTGGTTTATTCCGCGAAACTGCACTGGATCATTTATCTGACTGCGAAGGCAATCCTGACGCTTTGGATTGCACCTTTCATCCAGCGAGCGACCAGTGAATTAGCAATCACAACAAAAAGAGTAATAATCAAGGAAGGTTTGATCGCCAGGCGTACTCTGGAAATGAATTTAAGCAAAATTGAAACAGTCAATGTTGATCAAAGCATTATGGGAAGAATCCTGAATTACGGGAGCATCACCATTATTGGAACTGGCGGCACACATGAGGTGTTTCATAATATTGCCTACCCGATGCAGTTTCGTAAAGCATTTCAAGAGATTGATATTGCATAGGATTGAAAGATGATGGTGGTCTGAAAGATAATTGCCGATCAAAGGCTTGCTGATGTATTTACCTCACCTGTGGCCGGCAAATCGGAGATGTCCAGCATTATGCCGATAAACTAATAAGGAAAACAAAATGAACAACTATCTCATATTGATTGACCTTCAGAATGATTATTTTCCCGGTGGCGCCATGGAACTTGTTGGAATCAAAGAAGCTGCAGAAAATGCAAGGATTCTTTTAAACGATTTCAGAAAAAAGAAGTTGCCTGTCATTCATATCCAACACATTTCTGCTTATCTTGGCGCAACTTTTTTCTTGCCTGAGACCCATGGGGCCAATATCAATCAAATGGTAACTCCGATAGGGGACGAGCCAGTCGTAATAAAAAACTTTCCAAACAGCTTCCGCAGTACATTTTTGTTGGAAATACTGAAAAAAGATAAACCAGACAATCTTGTTATCTGTGGTGCAATGAGCCACATGTGCATAGACGCAACAACTCGTGCTGCTTTCGATCTGGGTTTCAACTGTATAGTGGCTGAAGATGCTTGCGCAACAAAAGACCTTATTTTCAAGACCCAAAACATAAAGGCATCAGATGTTCACGCATCCTTTATGGCCGCATTATCCGCGCCATACGCCAAAGTAATTTCAACAAAGGAGATCATCGAAAGTAATATCTAATCAGAATGCACCAAAGCCGGTTTATAATAATCTGGATAAAACCAGAATTCGGATGGACGGTATATGCGACTGACGTATCGGCATCGAGGCTCAGCTTTGCGGACGCCATGAAGTGCTACCGCAATGAATACAGAATCGAAAGAATATTCAACCGACTCAAGAGTCAGTATGTCATTTCGCCGCTGTTTGTAAAGAGAGATGATCAGGCAGAAGGCCTGACAAATCTACTTACACTTGGAGTCAGGGTTGCTACTCTGATCCAGTATGTTGCCAGACGATCTCTGGAGGAGAGCTGAGATACGTTAACGGGCCTACACTTGGAAAATCCAAAAAAGGCAACGAGTACTCCGACTTGTGAACGCCTCCTGCGAGCCTTCTCGAAAATTAACCTGACAATTGTTGAAATCGGTGATAGCATAATACGGCAAATAACGCCACTATCGCATCTGCAAACCAAAATCTTGAAACTGCTGGGCGTGGATGCCACAATTTACAGCGATATAGCGGAATTAGCCAAACCTCTGAGATGTTGAACGAACAATAAGAAATAAGCATAGCATTTTCAGAAATTTGAAATAAGCAATAATGATAGAGGGATAAATGAATGAAATGCAATAGAGATCGCCATTTTTTGATACTATCGGTTTTTCTTTTATGCTTGTTCTCGTTTTTCATATTCATCTTTCCCCACCAGGTATCCGCTCAAGATAAGTCTGCCGACGAGAAAGCCTTCGGGCCCGATGCAGTTTGGGTACCTTCAGAGACGATTATTCAGAACATGGGCAAAGCATGTGAAAAGGGTGGTGACTGTTTCATAAATCAAATGATCGAAGCTGGAGCTTCACCATCATCTGTAAAATTCACGAAAACCCTTATCAAAAAAGGTTTTCCGTTCTGTTTTATGAAATCTTACCAGGAGATGGGACAGGTGGATCAGGTAATGGTTGATTGCCCGTTTATGGCCAACACCATGGGATTTACGCTACTGGTAAACGGGAAGCCTTCGGTATTCCAGCCGGGAGATAGTAAATATCTTGATAAAATCGATCTGACAAAGGACCCGAAGTATTCAACCATCATAAAGAAATATACCAAAGCTGAACTGTGGTACGAAGGGAATCTGGAGAAGATGGTCAAATCGGCTGACGGTGATCAGAGATTTATCTGGAGGCATAGAATTCTTAACGGTTGTCATGCCTGTGAAATCGCCGGTACTGCAACCGTTGCTTATGACTTTGACAGAAACGGTAAATACAAAGGTGTCCATTTATTGGAACTGAGTGAAGATGACTTATGCCAATAGAGATAAAGATGTTTTCCGATTATATCTGACCCTTCTCATATTTATTGAAATTAATGTCAAAGATGTTTAATATGATCAGGATCAATTGAACATTGTGATCAATAATTGACATTTTATCATTTTGCTGCTTCCCGGAAATCACTTCCGGAACACAGATTTTTGATTAATAGCTGCGTGAGAGGAGGTAACATGAATATAGGAACAAGTCTTTCAGCACTCAACGCGTTTACTTCCAAGATGAACGTCACTGCCCAAAACCTGGCCAATGTCAGTACAGATGGATATAAAAGCAGCAGCGTTACAATCGAAAGCGGTCAGGGGCAAACCGTAAGAGCCAATGTAACAAAGGATAATTCATCAGGGCCCATGATTCCGAACAGCTCGGCTGAGAATGGTGTAAGAGAAATGTCGAATGTGGATATGGTGAAAGAGATGCTTCAATTGATCCCAACACAGCGTGCTTACGATGCAAATCTGAAGGTGATTCAAACCAATCTTGAAATGCGTGGCTCCCTAATAAACATGACCGCATAAGGTCATTCCATTATGAAGCACTGTTAAGAATTTTGTTTTTAACGGCGATATTCTGCGTCAATGGTATCTGAAACGCCATCCCAATATTTCTGTTCTGCCGGATCATATTCACAACATCTTGACATGTTATCAAGTGATATATTAAATAATAACAAAGTATTATATGATTTCATTTTAAACCCGCTTGACCAGATATGTATGCTGAAATACCATGACTGATCGGATCATTCTTCATCTTGACATGAATGCTTATTTCGCCAGCGTCGAGCAGCAGGCAAATCCGGAGCTGCGGGGAAAACCTATTGCAGTTATTGGTTCCAACGGCAGAACAGTCATAACAACTGCCTCGTATGAAGCCAGGAAATTCGGTGTAAAGACGGGTATGGCCATCTGGGAAGCAAAGCGCCAATGTCCTCAGATTATTCTTGTTGTTGGAGACAACCGCAAATACACCCACACTTCAACCCAATTTTTCAAAATGATGCTGGATTACACGCCAATTGTGGAGGTGTTCAGCATTGATGAAGTGTTTCTTGATGTCACACATTCCCTTAAAATATTTGGCAATCCAGAACGCATTGTCCATTTATTGAAAGCCCAGATAATGCAGAGTTTCGGTCTGACCTGCTCAGTCGGAATCGGCCCCAATAAGCTCCTTGCCAAACTTGCCAGCGATATGAAAAAACCAGATGGACTCACAATCATTCGCCCGGATGAAGTGTCTCAGATAATAAATCCCATGCCAATTAAAGACCTTTGTGGTATAGGCTCACAGACGGAGAAGAAACTTAATCTTCTGGGAATCAAGACGATTGGTGATCTTGGGAAGTTTCCAGTTGATATTCTGAAAAGTCAGTTCGGTATTAACGGACTGCATCTGCATGATATGGGATTGGGTATTGACCATAGCCCAGTTGTTCCGGCAAGCGATCAGGACAGGGTCAAATCAGTTGGACACTCCATGACACTGAAGCAGGACATTTCCCGGCGCCAGGATATTCTCAAATACATGCTCCAGTTATCAGAAATGGTAGGAAGACGAGCCAGACGATACGGTGTTTCAGGGAAAACCGTGCATCTGTATGTCCGGTATGCTGATTTTTATTCCAGCTTTGGCAAACAGCAGACTCTTGGAAATCCCATTAACCAAAGCGGTGACATTTATAAAGCAGCGATTGATATTCTGGATACAGTCGAACTTCAGCAGCCGGTAAGGCTACTTGGAATACGGTTGACCAATTTAAGGCACCAGGTAGCACAACTTCCCTTGTTTCCGCAGGAACGAAGAAAGTCGCTTATGGTGAACGCCATGGATGCAGTGAATAATCGGTTCGGAGACTTCACAGTAACCTTTGCAAGCCTTATGGATACTGAGAAAGGGTAGTCATGTTATCTCTCCAGCATGGCGACCTGACGGGATAAGGTGTGTCGAGATTCAGTAATCTTTTGAATTTGAGATGGAGCCAAAGATTATGGAAAACCATCATGAGGGGATAATCATCCAACATGACAATCTGACTGAGGAAGCTTTACATGGACTGATAGAGGAATTCGTCATCAGGGAAGGCACCGATACCGGATATACTGATGGCAGTCTTGAAGAAAATGTCGAAATAATAATTTGACAGTTAAAGTAGTGGGTGTTATGTGTGGTGGGGATGTGCAGGCAGTCAATACCATAACAGAGGAAAACGCCAGAATTATTTCACAGGAAAAAAAGTAGGGCAGGGAGACATTATGGTCAAGTTGCGCGTCCTGCCCCCCCGTCCTTTCCGTGTGTGAATCTGTGTGTGAATTTTATTCCAAAGTTGATCAAAACATGGGAAATTGACTAAAATCTGATAATCTATATATTCAATGTTTTTAATAGGTTGATGTTATATTGGATGTTGTGAAGGTCGAGGGCATGTGACTTCGAATCCGTAGGTCGGGGGTTCGAATCCCTCCGGGCGCGCCAAATATAACAAGGGGTTATCCTAATGGGTAACCCCTTTTGACTTTTGGTGTGCATGTATTGTACTTTCGATTCACTTTCAACCATAAAATTCTCCAACAAAACAATAACAAAAGTCGCACTACATCCCAGGTAACTGCTTCGATATTCAGGATGCCAACTTGTCCCCGCTTAATCTGGTTTATTCAGCTCATAATGAGCTATACTGCGGCTCGTATGAATTTATGAAAACTCCTTCATGCGTGAGGTAATTTAGAAATTTATCCAGTCCCAAGTATGATAAGCTCATTTACGATCTTTCACCGCAATGTTCTACAAATCTCGACCATCTGCGACTGCGACTGGGACTGTTTTGTCACCCTCTGTACATCTTCATCGACATATAGCGTTTCAGTTGCAGTACTTTTCCGGCACAAGGTAACCGTTCACTCCCTTCCCCCCGCAATCTGTAACTGTCTGAATTTATCCAGATCGACTCTGAAAAGGAGTGGGAAGTGAACGGTTATGATGAGACAGATGACAGCAAAAGCCGCCATCTCTTCTCTACATGGGATACAGCCATGTTTTTGAAACCCGCTTTAAAAGAATAAAGGGTTTTTCGCCTTATGCAATTTAACAAAAGCCTATTGGACAAACTAACCAGCGTAAAGGATTTTCCGACACTTCCTCATATTCTTCTGCAGTTGATTAAAACTTGCAACTCGGACAGTGTAAGCCTTAATGAAATATCCAGCATCATCGAAAAAGACCCTGCACTTACCAGCCGAATTCTGAGACTAGTGAACTCTGCATATTATTCAACAAAAAAACACAGAATCGGAAGTGTTGATGGAGCCGTTGGCTTTCTGGGTACCAACGCCATCAAAAATATTGCCATATCCAGTTCAGTTCATGAACTTTTTCAGAAAATCAAATCGAGATCAGGCTTTAATTTAAAACGCTTCTGGTGGCATTCTTTAAGGTGTGCGATCCTGGCAAAATTGATCGCAAAGAAACAGAATTTCAATGATCCTGATGAAGCTTTCTTATCCGGAATGCTTCACGATCTCGGCAAAATCATTCTATGGGTAAATTTTCCGGAACAATATGCGGATATTCTCGAAAGACAAAAGGACCGCCCAGACTCAATCCTTGCCGGAGAAACCCGGTTGTGCGCCAATCACGCTGAAATCGGATCATGGCTGCTGAATAAATGGAATTTTCAGCCCGTTATCGCAGACGCAGTTCTCTGCCACCACCAAGCTTTGCACAGTATGCTGGATGCGCCTCCTTTAGCCCAATTTATATACGTAGCAAATTTGTTGAGCATGGATTCCTCTCAGATAATTAGGGAAGGCTTAGCCGCATCTCAAAAAATATTTGGTTTCACTCAATCTGTTGTTGAAGAATTCTTGTGCAGGGCCGATGATGAAATAGAGATAATGGCTGAATCTTTAAACATTGTGATAGAGCCATTCAAGTCCAATGATTTTGAGTATTCGGAAGCTGATCGTGAAAAGGAAATAAACCTGACCAAAGAAATGCGGGATC